>Ga0233437_1000067_pt1 | contig 256091 bp, 292 predicted proteins | sample SI_122_August201_FD_182714 | JGI IMG/M metagenome (GOLD analysis project Ga0233437, IMG submission 182714) | Seawater microbial communities from Saanich Inlet, British Columbia, Canada - SI_122_August2016_200_MG | ecosystem: Environmental > Aquatic > Marine > Inlet | place: Canada: British...
TTGGGTGGAGGGAGACGCGGTTAAGCTGGAGATGTGGGCTGGTTTGAGCTTGTTTTTTCCTCAAGGATGCGTAAAAGAACGGTAGTTGAAAGAAATCACGGATAATCAAAATCCTCTGTATTATTAATATTAAAATTTCTTTGTTGTACTCTGGTTGGATTTTGGAGTGATTTGGGAGTGATTTGGGAGAGAGTCGGGTTTAATCTTGAAAAACCGATTATAAGCACTTTGTGAATGGATACCTCGGTGAAACAACAGATGAAAACAAAAACCATAACAATCCTCGGCCTCATGGCCGTAATGGCAATAACCCTAGGCGGACTCGGAATCGCATACGCACAAACACCCGAAACCTGCCTAGGCACAGGACCCCAAAGCCTACTTAACGCAAAAGGCTTCTGGAGCACCCTAACCGAAGACCAGCGAACAGAACTATATGACTCTGTCCAGACAATGGTTGAGGAAGGTGCATTACCTGAAGAGATTCAGGCAATGAAGGCAACCCGCTTAGCGGAGTGGAGCATCGATACCCCAAACTGGAGAGGCCCACATGAGGGTGAATCTGGTCCACACGGTGACTTGCTACAAGACGGCACGGCATCAGGTGTCCAGTTCGGTGGACGTGGCGCAAGAGGCGGTATGGGTGGAATGGGTTATGATGGTGCATGCCCATACACAACCAGCTAAAACCACAAACCCACAACACACCCACAAACATTTCCCTTCTTTTTCCGATAACGTTATTGAAAAACCTGTTTTATGCAACATAAACATCCACCATACCCATGAACAAAGATAAAACACTACAAAATATGATAATAGTATCCTTAATAGCCGCCTCACTGGGTTTGGCAGGTGGCTACTTTCTATTACCCAGAGAAACAGTAATCGAAGCAATAGTTACTCCGGAAACATATGGCGCCCCGAGTCTGCTATTTGTACAGAAAGCCGAGAACGGTACATTAACCACAAACAGAGAAGGAGACACCACTCTGTCTTTGTGTGTTGATAACTTGATGCAGTTCTTCACTGATAGACCAGACAGATATGCGGGTCATGAAACCGTAGAGAGTTTTGTTGATGCTTGGACCCGTATGGGGTTCAGCGATGACCCGCCTAACGCGGCGTTGGTGCTTCATACGGCGGATATGTCTGAGGATGTGCTTATTGTGGAGTTGTTGGACCCAGTCTATGAATCTGGTGTTCTTAATTATTCTGTGCGGGTGTTGGATGGTGAGGTGGGTGTGGGTTTGGCGTATTATGCTAATCAGCGGGATGAATCTGTCGCTGAGGTGTTTTCAGATGCATGGCTCTTCATAGACAACACACAAACACAAGGAGACACAGTAACCCTAACACAGCTAAATCCTTACCCCAATGAATACGGTCTAAAAATTATACGGTATAGTTATGCTGCTGTCGGGGAAGAAGCCAGGGAATGGCTGAGAGAACAGGTGAAAACAGTAAACACACTAGGTGACGTGTTTTCAATACAATTGAAGAGCGATTGTCCGCCCGGAGTAATGCTTATCGATAGACCGGGTACTCAGATTTCCAGTGAACCATTATCCGAGTTCGATGTATACATGTTTCTTCAAAACTACGATGATTTTGAAAACCCTAAAACTAGATACTTGTTTAGAGTAAGTGTTGGCTATACTGTTTCTATCCAAGACACCATGACCACTTACATCGCTTCACCATACAGTGGAGTTGTTAAAGCCTCAGATGGCTGGAGTTCAGTAGATGGATTATCTGTAACCCAGGGTATGAAGTTGTTTGCCGTTGAAACTACCACTGGAGGCGTCACATTAACACTGGACACAGCCGACATAATAGATGGCAGTTTACCTTATGGGGTTGAACGAACAAAAATATACGAAAGCCAACCTAACTAACCAGCGCCAAAAAAAAACACCTATTTATTCTATTAAATACATTATTTTTCCTTATTTCTATTTTGGAGCTTATCTATTATTGTTAGCAGTTCACTGCTGTTGATTGGTTTTGATAAAAAGGCATCGCCTCCCGCATCAATAACATATTTTTTATCAATTAAACGATCAAGAGCACTCAATACAATAATCGGAATACCAGAAGTGTTTTTATGAGTCTTTAGAACTCTGCACACCTCAATCCCGCTGATTCCAGGCATCATAAGATCCAAGATAATCAAATCAGGTTGCTTCTGAGTTGCAAGAGACAACGCCTCTTCTCCATTTTTTGCTGTGAAAACCTCGTATCCGTTACCAGTTAAAACCCTTTTTAACAAAGTTGCAATATGTTTTTCGTCATCAACCACGAGTACTTTGTTCATCGTATAAAGTGACATATATGACTTATATTTGTTTATCCGATACAAAAAAACGAGATTAAAAAACAGCTAAATGGATGAATTAGAGTTTCTCCTAGTTCTTAAAACATATAGCGTTACCACAAGCGAAGCCACAGTAACGACAATTAATCCAATCACTAAAGGCGAATAGATCGTAGGCTCTGACTCAGGTTCGCGTTCTCCTGATTCAGGATCAGCCTCTTCTTCTGAGGTCTTAGTGTCCTGATCTGTGTCCGCTCCTGTCTCAGATTCGCTCTCACCTGTATCCACATTTGGTCCTTCCTCCGCTGATTCAGTTTCCGATTCATCAGGAGCCTCTAAATCTTCCTCACCAGCATCGGGTTCAGCGATGGGCTCCTCTACCTCCGGTTCCTGTTCCTCTCCCACAGGTTCAAGGACTACTGTATATTGAGTCGTTGAAGATAACACAGATTCTATCGTAAGAACTTCACTAACATAATCCTCATAGGAAACCTGAACCGTATACTGACCCACCTCTACTCCAATGAAAGCAGCTTGACCCGTCTCATCAGTGTTTCCCATTATGGCTGGAAGCTTACTAACATGCATTATCTGGGCACCTGCGAGAGTCATACCATCGTTATTCTCAACAGTAATAATGATATCACCTGAAAACTCAACTAGGGAAACCGTCTCTGTTGTCTCCGAGTTAGCGTTTACGTGAAGAGTTATTGTCTCATCGCTATACCCTGTTTTCGTTACGATAAATTGGTACGCACCCGGCAACAAATCACTGAAAGCTACATATCCGTGGCTGTTTGTAATACCGGATAGGCTCTGTTGAGCTTCGGGTGTGCTCGTAGAGTAGATGTTTGAATCAGGTATGATAACGTCCTCGCTGTCTCTTACGGTGAGCTTTAAACTACCTTTTTGGGTTACCAAAGACTCCGTTTTTGCTATATAAGGATGATAAACATCACCAATCTCATATCCAAGTAATACTGATTCTTCACTTGAAGTAACAACCAAATCTATCGGCTTTGAACTATCTGAACCAAATACATATTCATCTAACATGGTGCCCTCCAAATCATAAGTTCGGAGGATCCTCTGCCAAGTATCACTATTATAGCCAGCTATAAGAAGGGTATCATCGGATAATAATTCAATATCAACAGCAATCTCGTTGTTAACAGGTTTGAAAGCTCCCAACCCTTGAGAGCCATCTGATTCAATCATCATTCTGTTTATCGTGAAACCATCTCCCCAAACTTGGGTAGATAAAGCAACATAGCTACCATCCGGAGTTTCCACTATTCCAGCCGGGAAGTAATTACTGAGCATATCATAGGTATTAGACCAATCAGTTAACCCTTCAGAGGAGATTTTTCTAGCAATCAGGTTTTGATCTGTACCTGAAGCGCTCTGAAGACCATAGATAAGATAACCGCCATCACTTGTCTCAATCACATCCGTCGCATAAGAGTTACCAAGATCAATATAGAAGACACTTTCAATAATCTCACCACTTTGATCTACAATCACACGAAACGGAGTATTAGAATCATTCCAAGTTCGAACTCCTACCGCGATAACATATCCACTCTAATAAAACTGCGTCATACAATCCATCAGAACCAGACCCACCACTTGTTACTTCCCATAGGAGGTTGCCATCTGAATCAATCTTAATGATCCAACCATCATCCTCCCCCAAGCCACTTGAATCGGTATAACCAACAGCGATAAAACTGCCATCATCACATGAGACAACTTGCTTTAACCTATCCGCATCGTCACCACCATATGTCTCCTCCCAAACTATTTCTCCTTCTGAAGTAACTCTTAATACATATCCATCAATCTGAGATCCCGATGTCCTATGACCGACCACAATAATATCTCCATTTGACGCAATAGCTCCACCATAGATTTGGGTTGACCTAGTTGTAGGTATTACAGTTCCCCAAGAAAGTTCAATGGGCACAGCATTAACAACGACTGTGTTTAAAAATAGACTCATCATAATCGATAGTAACAATACCTTATTTTTGTTCATAATGATAACCTCAAATAATAAGTTAAATATTTTGCCCTAATTAACATTGTTTTATTATATACATAATATTATTTTCAATTATGATAACTTTCTTGATAATGTTTTTGAAAAAGGTGTTTTATATCAAATGCGTATACAACTTGGCAATGTTAACATCCTCGTCAAGAGAGAATACAACCCGAGATGAGAACTTCTTTATTTTGCTTGTTTTAGATAATGGCACAAAAAGGCAAAACGTCGAACAAGCAATACAAAAAACTGGAGTATGTAATATCATCGTATCCAAAAACATACACAAGTTTCTTGAAGAAAACAGTGATGAAACCATTATGCCATGGTTGATTCTATACGACCTAGATAATACAGAGAATAATATAGATACCATATTAACAGTGAAAAGGAATGAGAGGTTACAGCATTCGCCATTATTTGTTTTAACTTCCGACCCTAATGAACCCGCTGTCGATGAATGTTTATGCAAGGGTGTTAACAGCTATATCCAGAAACCAATTACAGTTGAAAAAATGAGAAGAGCAATGATACTGGCTAGTTATTACTGGAATCAGACCCAATAAAAAACGGGGTTTATGATTCAGGGTATTATTCTGTAAACATTTTCTTTGTAGTGGTAATTATCCATTTCCAGTGTAACCCTACGTGGATTATGCTAAGTACCCCTATCGCTAAGCCACTCCAATCATGAAGCGTGTTCATGTTTTCGATATGGAGTATAGTATAGGCTTCTACGCCGATTATCTCTATTAGGTCAGGCCATTTGATTAATCCGGTTACGAAACATATTATGAATGATAGGAAGAGTCCATAATCGATCCAGTAGTTTAGTTTGACGCGATCCATTTTTATCCCTCTATTTTGATTTTTTCTGCGATTTCTTTTATTAGTGTGGGGGAGAATGCGTATTCTTTTCTCATTTCTTCGAGTGTTGTGTTTGTCGTGTATTCTCCTTGAAGCTCAAATGTATTGATTATTTCTGTGAGCAGGATTTCTGATTCTATTTCCCATAGGTCTGCGATGTCTTGGACTGTGAGATGGCTCATATCATCTCCGCTTATCTCGACTGAATATAGATCATCTTCAGATCCATGGTCTATGGGTGAAAACTGTGTGATATATACTATCGCCGCAATTGTTAGTGCAGATATCAGTAGTCCGATTATTAGTTCTTTTTTCATTTTTATTCATCTATTCGTTTCGTATACGGGATAAAACTCTTTTCCAACATCTGTCCCAAATTAATCCCATTTTTTTCAAATAGTGCATAATTTCTTTTTTTGTTAATGTTTTTGTTAATTTTTTTGAAAAAGGTGTTTTATTTACATCTATTAATTAAATAACTAATGTTAACACCCTCGCCAACACAGCCGAGAGACACTGCGTACGCCTCAATTAGATGAGTGGGGTACCACACTAGAACTTGATGAAAACATTACGAGTATTGACGTATGGTGGTTTGATTATGATTGGTATAATTGTGTATACAGAATCCATGGTTATACCCTTACTTTCTATAATGATTGGACAGTGAAAACCGAGTATGAATCAAGCAGTGATGGTGTAGTATCAGCTTCTGGTGATTGGTCGTGTGTGGACGGAGTCTCTGTTTCTCAGGGTGAATACTTGTTTACGGTTATTGATGAACATAGCATCAAAGGTGTGCCTTTTACAATAAGCTTGATCGACATATACTACAATAATCCGCCTGAAGGAGTTTCCTCAAAAAAAATATTCTACCGAGAATTGAATTAATATTAACAATTTACCCTAAGTTTAAGGTGTTATAGAATTTTAGAATACCATAGTATGTTGCATTTTGCAAGGCTTTTCTCTTTAAATGTATGGCCATTTCTTAAACTAGATTTAATTTCCTTGCACACTCAATATGATAAACTTGAGAATAACGATTATAATTTGAACCAGAACCCTTTGAGACCACCGTTTGATCCAACTTAATTTTATGCCCACAATATTTACAAATATCTAACGCCCCATTCTTTAAACGAGATAACGTTTTTTCATCCATCACATAACTTTTCCTACCAGCCATCATTTATCACCTTAATCAAATTGCGACGTAAACTCACATAAAGATGTTAATACTTAAAAAAACGCCTATATTATGCTTTTTTTCAGAAATATTATCAGAAAAAGAAGAATTTTTTCATGAATTGCTTTGGTGTTTTCCTCAGGATTCCATTCATGACGACATATACCCCTTAATATTAGTGGATAGATTATGGGTATGTCTATAATGATCTAATGTTTTACATAAATAATTTCTTCAGTTGTTAGTAAAAAACGGGAACCGCTTACGCGGCGTTTAATATGAGATAATAAACTCTTTCAGAATTACTGAACTAGCCACCTTAAATTTAAATCAAATTTAATAGAACGTCAACGTTATAGACGGATAGTTTTAAGGTAGCCGTTTTGAATTGTACAATGCATTTTCTTACTTTTATACAATAAATATGAAATATCAACAAACTGCTAAAGAGTTACAAATATGATAATATATTTGATAATAAATAAATAACTATAATACAACATTATTTTAACAACGTAAGAAAAAAAACGTTATATTGGTCATTACTAATATAGAAGAAAGGTTTGAGTGAAATGGATTATAAACTTATTGCCTTAAATAAAAAGCCTAAATCTAAATATAGACGAAAGAGCAAATATGATGTCATACTAGATGAGTTTCTAAATAATAAAGCAGATTTGGTGGAGTTTATAGGAACAGGGAAAAACATATACTATTTACGTTCACAGATAAATAAACTAATCGTCCAAAGAAATTTACAAATAAACGTTTCAGTCATAAATTAAAAATTATATTTAGAGAAAAAAAACGCGATTTCCTATTTAATTTACCGGATAACGCTCATCACCATATGCCATTTTTTTTGTGAACGGTATGGATTTTGATGATTCATAGCATCATAATAAATTATTCAACGCTTAATAATAGAAATCCCTTGGAAATAACAGACTCTATGCGGTTTTCCTTTATATAATATTCATTTTGTTCGTCTTCAAAAAACAATTTTAATTTGGTAAACATTTCATAACAACTATTGATTTTATTAGATCTTTCTTTCTTTCCTTTTTCTGTGAGACTATACATTTTTTTATTGCCCTCTTCGGTTTGTGAAATATATCCATTCTCAACTAAAGCATACAAAGTTGGATAAACAGCACTAGGACTAAACATCACTCCAAAATAATCAAGAACACGCTTAATCAAATCATATCCATAGCTTTCTCCTTCACGTAGTAAATTTAATAGAATGGCTTCAAGATAGGCGGTAACAACTTTTTTTTCTATCTTGTCTTCAGTCTTATCCATAAAGAAGTATTTGTACGGACTGTTTATATCTTTAATGAATATAATGGATAGAATTCACGTCAAATGAAATAAAAACTACTCTGTACGAGAAAATTTAATTCTTTTATAACCCTCAACCGCTAAAAAGATCGAAGGCAAAAACCAACTAGCCATATCCAGCACATATAGAACCGCCCTGTTTGTACCCCAATACTTGAACGTAGCATAACTATATTCTACTGAAAGTATAAACGCAATAACCGCACTAAAAATCATAGCCCACTCATATATTTGAGACCTATTCAAAGCATATTCTCCTTTCTACAAATAGGGCATTCTAATATCTGCCTGTGTCCATGAGGATAATTTTCGACAACCCCGTGAACCGGACAATCAAATGCATAAAACGGGATAGATCCGTTTCAGCCCTCACGTTGTCTTTCTTCTGTAGCTACTACTCCTCTTATTCGTAAAATAATTCTTTGGATCTTTGTGAGATGAATGGAGTTGGAGGATTTTCTCTGTTTTTTTTGGTGATTTAGTAATTAACTCTGAGTGGTAATGTTTAGAGGGGTACATTGTTACCAGAATATGCCTAAACATAAGTTATGTTAATAAAAATATTTTTAAAATAATTATCAAAAAAGTTATCGAAAAAGAAAATCTCTATTTCTAAATTTCTTATCAACATTGGAAACAATTTTGAAAAAGGATTTATTTTTATGAATATGGAAAATATGATGCTTCCGTATGTTCGAAGATAAAATATTACTCTGTGTAAGTGAAAAAGAGATGAAATATCTCTATACACTGCTCGTTGAGGACATCGAGTTTAACACAAAACCCCCGTTTTCGAGTAAAGCAGAGAACATACAGGAAGCAATTGACTATCAAATCTGGATCGAACTAAGTGCATCGATCAGAGAAAAAATAGAATCCATACTATGATTAAAGGTAATAAAAATGTTATTTCAAAAAACCCATATCTAAGAATTATCGTGTTGATCCCTCTTCTACTTGTTTTTATAAATGGCGCCCCCCTTGGTTTAGCATATGAAAACTATGATGTTGCATGGACTAGTACATCATCAAATATTGACAACGATTTTTATTTATCAATTAAAGAATATTCTTATGGATATATTCTTGTGGGAACACGAATATCGGAAAATAACTCAATTGGGGTAGGATATAATGTAGGTTTTCAAGGAGATTTTTTAAGAGACCGTACATTTGAAGGACTCGGAAACACTATTTTTCATGATATAGCATTCGACGATGATGGTAATGGCGTAGTTGTTGGATGCACTCAGGACGTTGACGAAGATTTTGCTCAAACGTATGTAGTTAAAACGGATTCAAGTGGCTATGTAATGTGGGAGAGATATCTAGGAGCTGAAAGTCACGATGTTGCTTATTCCGTCACAGTTAGTGATGAAAATTATATGGTAGTAGGTGCAAGTAAACAGATAGATCAATATAAGGCAAGTTGGTGGCTTATTGATAAAGCTGGCAGCATGATTATCAATCTTACATACACGGAGTTAAACAACTCTATGTGTAAAAAAGTAATAAACGCACCAGATGACGGATACATTGTTGCGGGTATTTTGAATGCCAAGGACGCTAATGGTCAAGATGTTTTCTTAAGCAAAGTATCAGAAAACGGGGAAATTGAATGGACAAAAGTATTTGAAAGCGTTCACGATGATTATTTTGGTAACATTATTTACGTTGATAACAGTTACAGAATGCTAACGCATAATGAAGAAGAAGATTTATTCACCACTCGTTTTTGGTCAATTAACACTACAGGGGGAGATACTTATAAAAACTTGGACTTTTTTAACGGCACTTCTGTTGGATTACATGCGTTAGATGATTCAAATTATTTACTAGTCGGTTACGATGAAAAATGCGGGAACATTACATCTCAATGGATGGTGTTCTCAGAGGAGGGCAGCCTATTAAAACGTGAAGAACTCTACGAAAAACAGATTTATGGTATAAGCACAGTAAGAACGAGTGATGATGGTTTTTTAGTAATCGGTTATGTAAGAGACGCAGAACTTTTTCTACCTATTTTGATAAAAATAGAGAAAGCGTTGGATAGTTCAATCACTTTTTCAATAATTGATAATAATCATACACAAATACCATATGCCAAAGTCTATTCAATTCGTACGCCCAATTCTCAAGAGAAATTAAATCAGACAACTGATTGTCAAGGATATACCTTTTTCAAGGAGCTTGTTCCGGGCGATTACCGATTTAATATAACTAAAGAGGGATACGATTCAAAGCTGGTCTCAATAAACCTGATTGCGGGAGATCTATCTTTATCCGAGAATGTTATTGACAAAATTCTTGTCCCAGAAATCAATCAAACCGTTATTGAATCAAAGACTATTAAAAATATTTCCCTAGAGCTATTATTAGTGGATGAGAACGGTGAGCCTCTATCTAATGTTACTGTTTATTCTAGCGTTGAGCCTAATTCGCAACCCGTTTTAAAAGAATTTACAGATGAAAATGGTGTAATCCTTTTTCCTAATTTGTTAACGGGGAATTATACGATCCGATTTTTCATAGAGGGTTATAGTGATAGCGCAATTGACCTGTATCTTAATTCATCAGATACTTTAAAGATAGCACTAAGTGCAATAACTGAAGATAATGAACCCAATAAGAGATTATATGATGTTCCATTGCAGGAATATTATATTGTTATATTTTTTATAGTGATAATAGGCGTCTATTTGGCTATAAATTATAAAAAATGATTTTAGAGATCAGTTGGGAGAAGGACTGTAAACTTTGAACCAGCTCCCAGATTAGATGTTACCGCAATATCGCCTCTATGAAGTTCAACTATTTCTTTCGCGATATTTAGACCAAGCCCAGTACCTCCAACACGTAATCTTTTTTCTGGATCAAGGTTGGCGTATCTACAGAAAATTTCAGGGATTTCATCTTCAGCGATACCTGAGCCAGTGTCAGCTATTGTTATCAGGATAAACTTTTGTTTATTTTTTGTAGTTATTGTTATTTTTCCTTTTTCAGTGAATTTTATCGCATTGTGTATAATGTTTCCAAGTGCCTTTGAAATTAACAGATGGTCTATGTTGATTAATGGTAACTCATCATAATTTTTCTCAACCATAATACTAGTTCTGTCGATTAAAGGATCAAATCGTTCAATTACGTCATTCAATATCTTATTAACATCGTTTAAGTTGAGTTTTAATGAATAAGGTTCATTAAGTAACCTTTGGACATCAAGCATCTTCTCAATCAACTCGTATAGTCTTATCGATTCCTCATAGATGATGCCTATTGATGTCTTAGTATCTTTGTCCAAGTTGTCTTGTTTGTTTATCATTTCACTAAATCCAAGAATTGAGGTTAGGGGGGTTTTGAGGTCATGACTAATATTTGCTAAAAATTTATCACGTTCCTTTTTTTCCTTGATGAGCCTTTGCGTTTCATACTTTTCCTGTTCTAATTCAGAAGCTATTTCTATAATTTTTAGACCTTGAAGATGTGAACCAAGGAACCCCGAAAAGATCTCTAAGATTTTTTGGTCTTCAGTGGAGAAATGTGATTCATTATCATTTTCAATATTTATAACACCAATTGTTTTTCCAGCTATTTTTATTGGTACTGCTAACTCAGATCGAATTGGTTTTCTTCCAGGCTGGACTGTGCTTACATAGTCTGGCTCTTGCGTGGCATCTTTAACATTAATAGTTTCACCGGTTTTTACTACGGTTACTGTTACACCTTTCCCTGAGAGAGGTAATATCAGTTTGGGTCCTTGTGATAATCCTAACCAGTATTCATGTATGAGATTTTCTCCGCGTACAAAAGAAACACTACCCCTCTGAATATTCATTAATTCACTCAGTATTTCATTGGTTGTTGAAACGGTCTCACCAAGTGTAAAACATTGTGGAAGTCTAGAAACATGTTTATGTAATGATTCAAGCTGTCTCTGATATATTTCTAACGTATTTTCAGCTTCAATTTTTTTTATTCTGGAAAATATCTGAGTAGCTAGTAATTCTATTAATCTGGCGTCATCTTTATCAAATTTATCAGGCTCTGTGTGCTCAATATTTAGAACTCCTATGCATTCTTTGTCTCTCTGAATTGGAACTGATAGTTCGCTTCTAGTTTCACCCCAAATTGAACCTGGGCCTGACACAAAATTTTCATCAAGTAATGTATCGTTAACCAACTGTGTCTTTTGAGTTCTACACGCTCGTACGACTATTCCTTTTTCGTCTATATTTTGGATAAAGGGAGGAATGTCGGGAATTCCCGTTGTTATAACCTGTTTTATCTCTTTTTCTTGTAGCACGTGAAAACTTTTGTAGACATTTTCGACTAATGAATCAACGACATCCCAAGTATATCGGATGATTTCTTCAATCGTGTTTAACTCAGAATATTTTGGACAAGCTTGTAGTAACAAATCAAACCTGTTTTCAATTCTAGATGGATGTGTTTGTTTTGTAAAATTCAATAAAATATGGTTGGTCTGTTTTAGTTTTATTATAGTAAAATCTACTGGAGTTCTTACTCCATTTTTTTCTATAATGGTGGTTTTACCAGATATTGTTTCACAGGTATCAGAAATCGGTTTTTCAACAAATTCATATATGTCTCTTGATAGAAGGGAACTAATGTTTTTATTAATTAATTCTTCCCTATTGTATTTGAATAAATCTGTTGTTGCTTTATTATGCTTCTTAATATGTAGTTTTTCATTGCATAATATTATCGCATTAGTACAATTTTTAATACAAGCCTCTTGTAACTCTGAAGAAAACACATATCCACTAATGTCAGTAAAAATAAGTAATGCTTGACTCTGAAAAGTAATAGGAATTACTAGAGTAGGTTTTATACCACCTTCAGAAATAAATCGAAAGAAGATTTCTCGTGGAAGCGTCTTGCTAAATTCAGATCTTTGATGAAGTTGCCGCATCAGTTTATAGTCTTCTTCATGCACAAAGTTACTAAAAGGTCCAAGAACCTCCTCCATTGTATTATATCCTGAATATTTAACAAATGAATCATTAGCCCATGTAATCTCCCAGTATTTATTTGAAATACAAACGGGAACAAGAATATTTTTAAAAATATTTAACGATAACCTAGACTCCATTAGTTTTTACACCTGTAATAGGAATAGACATACGAATAATATTAAAAAAATGTAACACATTTAGAAACTAACCCATTTTTGGCATTATTTTTTTGACCGTTTCCATAAATGTTTTCTGAGTAAATGGTTTACTGACATATGCACTTGGTTTGTATTTTTTTTCGATCATAATATCTATACTAGGGCTCAGCGCAGACACCATAATAACAGGAGTCTCCAAATTTATTTCCCCCTTTTTAATATATCTTAACACATCTATGCCGGTAGGAAAAGGCATTACTGCATCCAATATGATTAAGTCAAATCTGGTCTCATCAAGTATTTTAATGGCTCGTTCTCCATTATTTGCGGATATTACCTGAAACCCATTTTCTGAAAGTATTTGCGATTCAAGTATTCTTATATTGGTTTCATCTTCTAGAATAAATGCGGTTTTCATACTAACTCATCTCACCATTATTTAGATGTAAGATGATCAAGAAGTATATTGACATTTTCCTCAGTAAACGGCTTGAACAAGAAAGCATCAGCACCTACCTTTTTCCCCGTTTCGATATCTACGTCTCTGGAAAGAGCAGAACATAACACAATCTTCATCTCATCATATTCTGTTTTTAATCTAATTTTCTCAATAATTGCATACCCTGTAGCTGAAGGAAAGACAATATCTAAGAAAAGGACATCCGGTTGAAAAGAATCAATGTGCTCCAATACTAGTTCTGGATTATATAATAGAGATACCTCATGCCCACCGCTTTCAAGTATGCTTCTTAATAAGATCAATATGTGATATTCATCGTCAATTACCAATACTTTCGACATAACTTATGAGTCATGCAACATATTGATAAATGATTCTAATCTCTTGTTAACAATAAACGAGCGGGCGAACAACATCTAGAAGAATTTGAGCTTTTAAATTTAATTGCAGAAAATTTTGATTCATCAAAAATTCAAAGCAGTCTTCAAGAAAATGATCAAATAAAGGTTTTAAGTATTCACAAACTAACGAAGAAAAATCTGGCGAAGGCATAACTATCGATATAGAATGGTTTGGGAAAATAATCTCGTATTAGAGGATGAAGGTCATAAAGGAAAAGCATCTAGTGAATCTCGGACTTGGCAAAGAAGAAAAGACAAGATAACCGAAAAAGGATTCACCTTTGAGTATAGCGCAACATTTGCACAAATCATAGATAATGAGGAAGATGAAAACTTCAATGAATATAGCGAATCAATTATCTTCGATTATTCGTACAAATATTTCCACCAAGACGGCTATGGAAAAAACTATAAAATATTAAACCTCGATTTGAAAAGCGAATTCGATAAGGAGTATGTAAAAAATCTCTTAATAGCCAATTCAATGAGTTATCTCGAACAAATATTAGTATACAATAAAAATCTCAAAGCAATTCACGAATATAATATCGAAAAACCACTTTGGATGTTTGTAGGAGCAACCGTATCCCGAGGAAAGAAAGCCACAAGATCTGATATTGTAACAATAATAGAATTCTTCGAATATCTCATAAACTCAGATAAAGAGGAAATAACCGAAAAAATCCACGAGATACTTGAAGGCGAACCAATAATAGTAAACCAAGAAGGGCAACCACTATTCGATAACGCAGACCCAGAAAGACACTTCCCCTATCTAAAGAGACTTTACAGAAACCAAGAAGACAGAATCTACCAAGAAATAATGGAAAAAATACTATACATCAACCCATTAACAACCGGGAAAAAACTACATATAGCGGATATTAAATCCGGAGAAGGCGAAATAGGATTACGTGCAAGCTCAAACACGCCATATTTCGGAGTAGTATACATCTCAGATAATCTTCAACGAGATCTAATCAAACAAATAGAGCGAAAAAATAAACAGATCATAATTCAAAATGATATCAGCTCAGTATCATTATTCGAATCAATAACACAAACACCAGACATCAATATACTTATCGGAGCAAAAAAATTCATAGAAGGCTGGAACACATGGCGAGTATCAAACATATGCCTTCTAAATGTTGGGAAAAGCGAAGGCCCACAAATAATACAATTATTCGGTAGAGGAGTTAGATTAAAAGGAAAAAACTTCAGCCTAAAACGAACAAAACCCGGAGACCAGGCACCGTCCTACCTTCCTTTACTTGAAACTCTAAACATCTATGGAATCAAAGCCAACTATATGAAAGAATTCCAGAAAATATTGGAAAAAGAAAAACTACCCACATACACCACAAGGTTCAAAACAAAAATAATAGACCCTTTCCCAGAAAACCTCAAAGTACTAAAGATCAAAGAAGAATGGGATTTCTACGAAAACTGCTTCAAACTCGAACTAGACCCATCAATAATAGTAGACTTAGATCTAAGACCAAAAGGATTTGATTTTGATAGCTCCGGATTACACATAACAAGTCAAATTAAAGATACAGAAGAGAGAAAAATAGACACAAACCTCCTTGAAGAGATCGGATACGACGAAATATACCTTGACGCACTTCAATACAAAAACCTCAAAGAATACTATAACATGCACATAAGCAAAAAAACACTAACAGAATTCTTCACAAAACCAGACACGTACAGATTACTCAGAAACGAGCCAATAGAAATACAAAGATATGAAGACTTTAACGAGATCAAAAAGATAACCATCCTATTATTCCGAAAATACATGGACCTCTATTACAAGAAGAAAAAACGAGAAGCAATGGCTAAAAACCTAGAACTAAAAAAAAAATCTCCAACAAGAAGACGATAACATCGAAAAAGATTACGAACTATTCATAGAAGAAAACCAATTACAGCCAAGAAGCCGCGATGAGAGACACATTATACAAACTCAGATGGGACTACAACTCAGGCGAAAGCGTACATGGAACACTGGAAAAACTATTCGAGGAACCCATAATGAACTACGGCTACCTCAGCACCCTACGCCCACCAAGCAAATCATGGATGAGCCTACTACCTAAATCATCCATCGCCATCCCCACCAAACAACAAGGAGACTGGCGAAGCAACGGCTTAATTCTCACCATCAACCCCCTACCCCAAGACGTCATCGACGCCTACGAACTAACCCCAGAAAAATATACTCTCTAACCCCACCGTACCTGCGGGATCATCTTTCTTTTTATTCAAGCCCCACCCAAAAAGAGATTGAAAACATAAGAGGAATGACGCCCTCAACTTTTTCATCAAACCCTCCCTCTGCATTCATATCAAATGGTAAATCTTGATTTTCCGGTCTATTGGTGATCAACCAATTATAGAGATTTGAATCAAGGTTGATGATTATGCTTAAATTCCTGTACCGCTACCCATATGGTAGCCAGTAATAACTATGCATCACCAAACAATGCATACTACGCTAACACCCACGTCCCGCCGGAGTATCCTAATCCAGATGCCTTGATGCTCGGTGGTTAATAATCTCTGCCATGAATTCGATGGAGCCTATACTGGTAACAGTGGGCGGTAACTTTTCGCTTTTTTGTGGAAGTAGGAGATTAACCTAATGTGACTAGGGTGCAGTGATTATAAATGTGTAAAATGAAATGCGATACTCATCTTAAGTTGAAATAAATATAGTTTTTATTCGAACACATGTAAAATATGGTACAAGGTATTTTACTATGTCGGGAAAAAAGGATGAAACACGTGTTTCTTTGAATGATACAACCGACGAATTCTTGTTCGAGTCGTATTTTGATTCATCCTTTGTTGGTTTTTCAGTGTTTGATGACGAATTAAACTACGTCAAGGCAAACGAGGACGTATTGTCAAATTTAGGCATGACGAGAGACGAGGTAATCGGTAAACACATCCTCGAAGTTAGGCCAAAATTACGAGATTCAGAGTTCTATGACAAAATGCAGAACGTCCTAGCAACTGGAAATGGGTTTTCGGAGCTATTAGACACGACTTCCATCGGTGCAAAGAATATACTGTTAACCGTCTTCAAGATGGAGTCTGGGTTAGGTCTGATATCCATCGATGTTACAGAGTCAAGAAAAATAGAAAATCGACTGAAATACCAAACAGCAATTCTTGAAAACCTAATGGACGCGGTAATTAGCACCGATTTAAACTCAAAAATATTAACCATGAATAAAGCTGCAATAGACCTCTATGGCTATTCTGAATCTGAGGTTATCGGAAAAAACGTGACATCGATTCTAAAAAATCAGTATATTGGCACAACTCGATCTGAGGTTCTCAATACTTTTTCAAAAACTGGATACTGGAGTGGGGAAGTCCATCAACAAACAAAAAGTGGTGAAATAATTGACGTGTATGCCGTTTTGTCCTTGATAAAAAATGACGAAGGTATACCAATAGGAATAGTGGCAGTTAACCGCGATATCTCTGACCAAGTACGGTTAGCAAACCAGTTTTCTATGTTCATGAACTCTGCAACAGACGGTTTCCTCCTACTAGACCGAGATATGAAAATTCAGAACGCCAATCAAACATGGTTAAAGAATGCAGGATTTACCAATGATGCAATGGGTAAATCTGTTTATGATATATTTTCCCCTGAATTAATCGAGAAACGTGTTCAGGCATACCATAAAGTGATTGAAACTGGTGAACCAGTTGAGTTTGAAAATGTAAAAGCAGTCTCTGAAAATGACCTAATCTATGATATTCAAGCTTTCAAGGTAGGAGACGGTGTAGGATTAATCGTTAGGGATGTTTCTGAAAAGATCAGGATACGCGAAGAACTGCGTGTTATTGAGGAAAGGCACTCGGGGTTTATGCAGTCTGCAACCGATTTTTTTAGTATCTTTGATCAAGACATGCGTTTCGTAGAGGTCAATAATTCTTGGATCAAAGCAAATGGGTATGAACGGGATGAGGTGATTGGTAAGCATATTCTTGATGTGTATACCAAGTTGGAGGCGACAGGTCGTTATGACGCTTTTATGAAAGTGTTAGAGACAGGTATTCCAGTGAATTTCCATGGAGTTGGTACGACGGAGCGAGGAGGCGTTGTTTACGATATTTCAGCTTTTAAAACTGGAGACTATCTTGGCGTAGTTGCAAAGGACGTTACTGACCGAGAAGATTATCACCGAAAAATAAAGGCATTATACTATCATTCAACCCTGTTAGATGAGGCTGTATCCATAAACGATGTTTATCGAATAACCTATGAGGGTATCAAAGAAGCCATAAGTGCACGATATTACGAAGTAAAAACGATTGAACAAGACATCGTCAGTATAGCGTATCCTCAAGATGACCCATTTACTATGTCAGTAAATGGTCCCGGTATCACAAATAGAGCCATTCGTGAAAAGAAGACCCAGTTAATATATGACGTGCGAACAGACTCAGATTTTCTCCCAGGAACCTCTTCAGATCCTATCTTATCTCTGTTAACTGTCCCCATAATCCGAGCGGGGGAGGTCGTCGGGTTAATCAACCTTGAATCCGGTGAGACCAACTCTTTTGACGAGAATGATCGGGAAATTGTTGAGACATTTGCCTTCTCAGTTTCAAATGCTATAACCAAAATAGAGTATCAAGAGCGTCTAACCTCATTACATGCTTTTGCGTTGGCCATTAACAAACTGGATTCATTTGAATTAATCGCAAAGGAAGCGATGAGACTCATTAACAATATTTTCTTCAATTTACCTGTCTCCGGTTTTGGAGTTGTAGAGAACGATATCATCAAGGTAATGTATTCTTCAGGAGCGCAATTGCCCAAAGATTTACTGCTTCCTCTGGATGGTCCTGGTATCTCAGTAAAAGCAATAAAAACAGGGAAAACCCAGATCGTAAAGGACGTTTACATTGATCCGGATTTTGTATCTGTAGGAAACCGGGAGGCGTTCAAGGGAGTTAGTGAAGTCGTAATTCCCATAATTGTCCAGAATGAGGGTATTGGTGTAATTAACATCGAGTCCTCCAATCTGAATATTATCGCTCCCGATAATATCCAGGTCTTTGAGCTGCTTGGTGAACACATCTCGTCTCGACTTACAACCATACAGCTTGAGCAAGAGCGAATACTGAGTGAGCAAGAGCAGGAATTGAATAAGCTGAAAACCCGGTTCATGAGCACCGCCACTCATGAGATTAGGACTCCTCTGGCTTCGATTCAGGGATACACAGAGCTTGTTCAGGATAATTTGGAGACTCTTTCCGAGTCACAGCGTCAATACTTTGAGGTTATTCAGAGAAACGTCAGGAGACTCACCAAGCTGACTGATGATTTGCTAAACCAGCAGCGTTTGGAGGAGGGTCGGATTCAACTTAACTATGAGTTGGTTGAGTCCAAAGAATTGCTTGAAGAGGTAATGAACGAGTTATCCCCAATCTTGGGCATAAAAAAACAAGTCATTGAATGTAACTGTCCTGATATTTCCCTTAAAATAGACAGGTTACGGGTTGTTCAGGTCCTCATCAACTTGTTAACCAATGCATCCAAGTTTTCACCAGAGGGTAGCCGTATTCTAATCAATTTGACTGGATCTGATGCTTCTGTTCGAATCGAAATTGAAGACCAAGGTGTGGGGATCAGGAAGGAAGACCTTGACAAGTTGTTTACACCTTTCCCCGGGATTCTTGTAGAGGGGAATGTTTCCGGTACTGGGTTAGGGTTGAGTATTAGCAAGGGTATTGTGGAGCTTCATGGTGGACAGATATGGGCCATGTCTGAGGGGCTTGACAAGGGGTCAAAGTTCATTTTCACGATACCAAAATAGGACTAAACAGAGCTTTGTCCTGTTATTTTTCTTTGTATAGCTTGACTTTTAGCACAAGGAACTCATCCTCGTAGGCTGACTCCACCGATTCTACAATGAATGGCTCGGGGATGCCGTATGTCTTCCTGAAACTGGTGTCCTTCTCGCTAAGTAGTACAATCTCGTTCAGGTTGTCCTCTAGATATATAGTGTCTTTGAGTGACTCGGATATCTCAGTGGTGATCATGTACTCAATTGTCTCTGTCACGTTTCCACCTGAGAAATTGTTCTCGTTGATGGTATAGACGCCTTCGTCCCACTCATACAACCTGCTTCTCTGCAGTGAGAGGTAGAACGGAAGCATGGATGTCATTGCGAACATCGCGAAGAACATTAGGCTCATGAACACGGCGGTTATACTATTCACGTTCTCGAACACGAATGGGAATATTACGATCCTAGCGCTGGTCAATGGTATGAACGCGAATGATGTCACGAATATGCCCATCATGACTAACATGAAGCCGCTGACTAGTTTGATTATCCTATTCCCGGGTGATGCCTTTACGGTTCTTTTGCCGCTGCATTTTACGCACTGATCTGATTCCACATCGTAGCATTTTTCACAGATGAAGGTCCCGCATTTGCTGCATAGGATGTCCACGTTATCCCTTCCACATATTCCACATTTCTTCTCCATTTAGAACCATCCTATGTTTAGTGAACTTGTTGCCAGATAGACCAGTACCACACTTGCCACTCCAATGGCGGCGACGATCCATTTCCTTGACCCTTCCACCATTATAGGTATGGGTCCAATGAAATGCACGCCCTTAGCCTGTGACTTTGCCTCGCTTGGACTTGCTTTGATACTCTGGTAAATCAAGATGGCGCCAGCTAGTGTCATTAATAGCCCTGCTATTAGGAAACCGCCTGTAAATTCCATCTAATCCCCCACGAAAGGGCTGGACGCCCCGTTTTAAACCTTATCCTATACGGTCCAGAGGGCTGCTTTGCCCATGTACTCGTTAACTTCCCATTCCCTGGTGCTTGCGTTATCAACATCAATCACCAAAATGCTGTGGAGCCGGGCGTTTCTGATCTCCTCTAGGCTAACTGGGGGGCTCTTGTAGTACTGGTCGCACAGGGTCTTCAGGTAGGCAACCTCCTCCTCTGTCCTGAACCTCGGTGGCTTAACTAGGCTAGGTGGAAGCTGCATGATATAGTACGGGGTCGTGGCCAGGATGAACTTGTTTGAGTACCCGCTGTACCTGCATATCTTGCTGGTGACCCTTCCCTTGAGGTAGTTTATTGGGTCCAAAGCGTGGTCCGGTGGGACGAACCCCGTCTCGACTTCAACTATGAGGCTTCCAAATCCTTTCTTGGCGTAGATGTCTGTGCTTACCCCGTTGAGCTCATGCTCAAGGTCAACGTTGAAGCCCGTCTGTACCAAGTATTTTGCACAGATTAGCTCCATGACGCTGTGGTTTATCTTGACCTTGCGTTCCCTGTGCATTTTGAATAATGATTCACGTAATTCTAGGATCTTCTGGTACTCTTCTTGGGAGAGTTCGTCCTCAATTTTCTTGACAACCGTATTGATATCATCGATGAATTTGTTACTCATCCATTTCTCCCCCGAGTCTGACCCTTTGACCTGCGTCATCGCTTAAAAACGCGCCCATCGGGTGTGTTATATTAAACAATTCAAGTATAATAGGATGATTCTTATGGCAAGAAAGAATGTTTGGGAGATTTTCTCAACAGAGACTCCCGGGATAACAGATGCTTGGAACAAGATGTCAGAGGCAATCAACATCGATGGGTGCCTAGACGAGAAGACAGTAATCCTTCTACGAATAGCAGTCTACGCAACAATCCGTGACCCAATCGCCTTACGTCACTTTGTGGGCGTTGGTCTAAAGTCAGGGATCAGCAAGAAGGAGATCCAGTCAGCCGCGATGATGGGTTCCGGAGTCACAGTGACTTACGGTGAGCTGGTTATGCCTCTCATCCAAGAAGTCGAGGAAAGCCTCTAAGGGTATTTTTTCATAACCATTTTTTCAACAAAATCAAACGACTCCACCTTGAACAGGTGGCTGTTACATTTGCAGTCACTGCAACCGAACTTTGGCTTTGGCTCACCTTGCTCAGCAACCTTTGCCGCTATGATGCACTCCAGTTTCTCGCCGTTATCGTACATATAGATGGTCTGGATCGAGACCTCGGGGTTCTTGAGAAGATAATCGATGTGCCAGTGGGTGACATTGTGTTCTCCCCTGCTGTGCTTCAGGTGCCTGTCCAGTCTTGGGTAGAGACTGTTGAGGGCTGAACCAACGTAGATGTAGTTTCCTGACGTGAACTCCAGTTCACCGAGGGCTCCAACTCGGATTATCTGATCCTTAATGACATTTATACAGAGGCAGTAAGTTCCTTTGGCGGGCACACCCTCAATGTATCTCACCCATTTTTAGGTTCATTGATTTCAACAACCAAGAAATATTTCACGTTTAATACAAATCCTAAGGTAATTAGCTTAAATATTGTAGTGGTATAATCAAGCCATGGTTTCCAAGGTACTTGTAGTGGGAAACGGAGCAAGAGAACACGCCATCGTGAAGAAACTGGCGCAGGAAGATATCGAGGTCACAGCAGCCATGGCAAAGCTGAACCCAGGAATAGCAGCCCTCAGTAAACGGGTCGAGATAATGGACATCAACGACGTGGATGGTTATGCAAAGTTCAAGGACCATAACCTAGCCTTCGTTGGCCCAGAAGCACCTTTGGCTGTTGGGGTTTCTGACAAGCTAGATGCGCTGGGGGTCACCGTTGCGGCTCCAATGAAAGCCCTAGCCAAGCTAGAGTGGAGCAAAGCCTACGCGAGACAAGTACTTGACGAGAATAACATAGTTGGGAACCCAAAATTCAAGATATGCAAGACAGAAGACGATGTAAAATCATTCCTCGACGAGTGCCCAGAGGTGGCAGTCAAAGCCAACGTGTTGGCTGGGGGAAAAGGCGTCAAGGTCACAGGTCAACACCTTAAAACTCGGAGAGAAACCGAAGAGTTTGCTTTCGAGAACATAAAAAAAGATGGTGTAGTAGTACTTGAGGAGAAACTCGTAGGAAATGAGTTTACACTCCAGGCTTTCGTAGATGGAACAAAACTTCATTTCATGCCACTTGTCCGTGACTTTAAACGGGCTTACGATAACGACGAGGGCCCAAACACTGGAAGCATGGGAAGTTTCAGTTGCGCCGATCACGATATGCCAGACTTAGACACATCCACTCTGGTTAAAGCAAAGAAGATCATGCAAGGAACCATCGACGCCGTGAGGAAAACAGTTGGACCATTCAAGGGACCAATATACGGCGGGTTCATGGCCACAAAGGATGACACCTACCTCATCGAGTACAACTGCAGGTTTGGGGACCCTGAGGCGATCAATGTATTGAGCCTCCTTGAAACACCACTAACCGAGGTTGGTTATGGTATGGCTGAGGGCAAGCTACCTTCGATAAGCTTTAGCAAGCAGGCAACCGTGTGCGTGTACCTTGTACCCGAGGGTTACCCCGTAGCCCCTGTCAAGGATCAGCCAATCACCGTCGCTGATGGCGACAAGTCCGAGGTGTACTATGCCTCCGTGTATGACGCTGATGGAGTAATCAAGACAACTGGTAGCAGGGCTGTTGCTTTGTTGGCGAAGGGAGAAACCGTAACAGATGCAAGGGAAAACGTCTACCGTGACATTGGCAAGGTAACTGGGAGACTCCACTACCGCACCGATATCGCCAAAGGCATCCCATAACCTTCTTAAAAACAGCGGTAATGTTCAGGTGGGGAGACGAGTGGCGGGAAAGAAGCTAGCGGACCTTGAGGCGTTGCTATACGCGGCAAGTAGACCAGTTGGGCTCACAGACATAGTGGGCTGGCTGAAGCTAGACAACGAGAGGGAAGCCTCCAATCTCATCATTGAACTTGCGAAAATATATGAGGACGACAATAGCGCCCTTGAAATCAGCATGCTACCAAGAGAAAGGGTGGTCCTGCAGCTCCGAACAGATTTCACAAAACAGGCTAGCCGGTACTCATTGAAACCCTTGCTCACAGAGGGTCCACTGCGTACCTTGAGCTACATCGCGTACAACCAACCCATCGAGGGAAAGGAAGTCGCATCGGCTCGTGGAAGTCAGGCATACAAGCACCTGAAAATGCTTGAAGAGATGGGTTTGATCCAGCGTGAAAAAGATGGGCGAACCAGCATTATTCGCACGACACAGGACTTTGCAGATTACCTTGGATTACCTTCGGATAGGACCACAATGCGCCGAGAGCTAAGGAAGATGTTCAGGAAGCTTGAGCTGGACCAGATAGAAAAGAAGTAACTTTTTCCCTGTTCAAGCAATCTACGAGACATGAAGAAGAGCGTCCTGACTCCTATTATCGCAATTTTAATCATCGTAGCAGGTGTCTACGGCTATCTGCAAAAGGACCCCGAGACACCAATTATACCGGATGACCCAGGCATTCCAACTGATCCTCCAGTGGACCCTGAGTCCCCTGATGAAGAACCAGAAACTCCCGAAGAACCGAGTACCCCAGTTGAACCCCCAAGTACAATTGAGGTAGCTGCTTTCAATATCCAGATCTTTGGCAGGACGAAGCGAGCTAAACTTGACGTTATGGATGTTCTATCCGATACGGTTCGGGAGTTTGATGTCGTCTTAGTTCAGGAGATAAGGGACAGCTCAGAGACAACTGCCCCCATATTCCTTGACCACATCAACGCCATGGATGGCCCAGAGTACGCTTTTGTTAGGAGCGAGAGGCTTGGGCGGTCGTCAAGCAAGGAGGCTTACGCCTATTTCTACAACACTGAAACTGTTTCGTATCTGGATGGTACCGCACACGTATGGGACGATGTCGATGACGTGTTTGAGAGGGAGCCTTACATTGCCAGCTTCAGTTCAGGCAGCTTTGATTTCACACTGGTTGGAATTCACACCAAGCCGGATGACGCTGAAAACGAGATAGGGAACTTGACCCTCATCTTCGACTCGTTGAAGGCATCACAGGAGCAGGACATCATCGCCCTTGGGGATTTCAACGCGGATGGGTCATATTACGACGAGGACGATATGGGTGAACCACTTCGTGGTGCCCAGTATAACTGGGTTGTCGCGAATGAGCTGGACACAATGACAAAGACCGGTTGGACTTATGACCGGATAGTCATGTTGGACTCTACTTACTCAGGGGAATTCGTGTCTGGCAGCACCGAGGTCTATGATTTCCAGACAATCTACGGGTTAAACCAGACGTTCACTGAGGACGTATCCGATCACTTTCCAGTGTTCGCTGAGTTCAGGGTAGACCTGCCCGATGATGACTGATGGATAATTTTATGATACATTAACACAATCTCTTTTTCATGAAGTTCCCATTCCCCGTAGTATCTGTTTCAGGTTCAAGGTACGAGTGTGGAGTCCAGCACGGCGAGCAAGTCGGTGAACTGGTCAAACAAAACATCGAATACTATTACGGCTGGTGGGAAAGAAACCTCAAGATGTCTCGTTCCACTGTGAACGAGAGGGCTGACACTGTTATCAGAGTCGTGAAGGATTATGACGCTGGGCTAGTGGAGGAGATGCGAGGAATCGCCGATGCAACTGGGTCTCATCTTGAGGAGATAGTATCCATCAACAGTAGATACGAGCTTGCATGGGCAAAACCCGAGCAGCTGATGGGCGGGTGCACCTGTGTAGCAGCTTTGCCCGGTGTAACAAAGTCAGGTAATACGCTTCTTGCCCAGAACTGGGACTATAGATTGGGCGTGAAGGACACCTGTATCGTGTTGAAGGCGAAGGTAGACGATGGACCAACAGCTATCATGCATACCGAGGCGGGGATCATTGGTCACAAGGGCTTGAACTCCAACGGTGTTGGTATCGTCCTCAACGCAATGGTGAGTGATATGGACAGGCTCGGTGAGTCCGTACCTTTCTTCCTCGTATGCAGGAAGATGCTTGACAGCGACAGGTTCAGCGAGTCGGTTCGAGCTTTCCTCAACGCCAGAAGGTCTGTCTCGTACAATATTATGGTCGCAGGGGAGGGCGTTGCAGTTAACCTGGAGGCTCACCCTGATGATGTTTCAGTGATTTACCTAGAGGATGGTGTTCTAGCCCACACAAACCATTTCATTGGGGATAGAGCGTTCAAGGTCAAGGACAACTTTTTGCTGTCCGAGCCCAGCAGCATAAACAGGTACTCCAAAGCGCTTAACATGATGCGAACCGTGAAGGGACACTCCATAGATACCTTGAAGATGATTCTCACCGACCATTACGACCACCCGACAAGTATCTGCTACCATCCTTCCCCTGAACATGGGGCAGACCACGAGGAGGAGACTGTCTCATCCGTGATCATGGTGCCAGAGAAACGCCTTTTCATGGCAACTCACGGTCCACCGTGTGGCAATGAGTACCACACAATCCCCTTTTAGGGTGATAAGGCAACATTTTATAGCTACGCCGGTAAAACAAGGGTGGAAATAAATGAGCGAATCAACAAGTATGTTCAAGTGGGCTATCTTTCTAATTGGTAACTTGTTCAGTTTCTATTACGCTTACAGGCTCCTGAGGGAATTGTACTACTATGTAACAAAAAAGGAAGACGATTTCCTTTAAAATGTCTAACCCCGACGATAAATTCTGCTCCTACTGTGGAACCATGATTCCTTACATGGACGAGTACTGCCCTTCATGTGGGAAAATGTTGCCTGTGATGCCCGGTATGGCTCCGAGGCACGAGAAACCACTGAAAAAGGTGTGGGTCGCTGTTTTGGCTAGTCTACTAATCACGGGGCTTGGTCAGGTCTACATCGGTGAGTGGAGGAAAGGGATAGCCTTCTTTGTTGGGACATTCTCGATTGGTTTTGTGCTCTCATATTACCTCGATTATGGGACCATCATGACGTTAGGCACAGTAATGGCACTCATCAGCGCATATGATGCTTACAGAACGTTAACAAAATAGGGTTCCATGATTTTATGGATTAACTTGTGGCTCGAACTGTGTTCAAAATACTTACACACAATCTTATGTGATTTTCCAACTGGAAAGATTCCAGATAAACATGGAAAAGGTAAACAATAAAATTCCAAAAAATCTAAGCTTATCAGTCAAGAACAAGCTGTACATCGGCTTCGCTTTGGTTGCCGTACTCGCGGCAGCCATAGGAGTGGTCGGTTACACCCAAATGGGCGCCGTAAACGACCAGATGGATTTCATCCTTTTCACGATTAACGTGGTCAAGGACTGTTCTGACGAGATGGTCGTAGAGACTATGAACGCCGTCGAAGCAACAAACGAGTATATCGGATACTCGTACGGTGACGTATCGGTGTTGAACGCACTCCATGATGCAGAAGCTGAGTTTGATAATCTTGAAGCAATAACCATTGAAACAGCTGAAGTGATCGATGACTCTGAACTGACAAAAGCAGTAGAGGCCGTCAGCAGGCAGCACCCAATTATGGTTGCCAAAGCAAAAGAGATGATGGATGAGTACGACTTTATGATGGCTCAACACTCTGACATGACCGTTCTAATGGACGATTTAGGGCCTTATGTTAAGGAATTCGATGTTGAGGTGGTAAAACTGGTTGATCTTCTAGAAGAGCTTGAAGCAACAAACCAGGAGATTGCAGACCATGCTGACGAGACAGCCGAGAAAATGGTTGAGACAGCAGACACCATGATAATAGGCATCACAGTTGCAGCAGTAGCAATAGCCATTGGTCTGGGTGTGTATATCTCAAACGGTATCACCAAGCCATTAGCTCAGCTAATCTCTGACTCAAACATCGTAGCAAGCGGAACCCTTGGACACCAGTTCGTGGTCCAGGACAGAGACGACGAGATCGGTGACGTAATCACATCCATCAAGGGTATGGTTCAAAACACAGCCAACCTAGTCGGCAGTGTCCAGAACGCGGCAGACACAGTTGTCTCTATGAGCCAGGAGCTCAGCAGCACAGCACAGCAGGCGAACGCAAGCATGCAGCAGGTGTCATCTGCAACTCAGCAGATCGCACAGGGAGCAGCACAGCTATCCAGCCTTTCACAGGAGTCCAGTCAGAACGCCAACAGGCTTTCAGCGGTACTCCAGCAGACAGGTGCAAACAGCGCAAAAGCAGGTGAATCTATCCAGCAGATCATGACAGCCATGGAAACAACGACAAGTACTGTTGAGAACATGGATCTGTCACTGGATAAGATCGGTGACCTCGCGAACATCGTCACAGACGTCGCAAATCAGACACAGCTACTCGCCCTCAACGCAGCCATAGAGGCGGCAAGAGCTGGAGAAGCAGGTAGAGGTTTCGCGGTTGTCGCAGACGCGGTCAGGGAGCTCAGTGAGCAGACTAACGTTGCAGCAGCTGATACGCTGAAGAGTGTAGGCGATGTGCAGAAGAATGGCAAGGATGCCATAGATGTTGCACAGGGCAGTACAACGGAAGCAGCTGCAGGCGTTGATGTGGTCAACGAGACTATTGTCGGTGTGAACCAGGGCGTTGAGGCAGTGGAGGCAGTGGTGAAGGCTATCGATGAGATGGCAAGCATCGCTGAGGAAGCGGCTAGTAGCGCAGAGGAGAACACGGCAGCAGCTGAGGAGCAGACTGCGGCTATGGGTCAGCTGGCGAACAATGCCTCAAACCTTGAGGAGATTGCGACACAGCTACAAGCAGAGATGGCAAAGTTCACCCTCTAACCCCCCTTAACTATTTCTCATTTTATATAATTAAGCTAGTCTTACCTGTAATTGGCAACTGGTTTCATATAGTGTAGCTATATGCTTTCCAATGGATTCCACCCCGATCAAGATTGAACATAACCAGAGAGAATGTAGCAATAGGCGCAGTAGTTGCCCTGTTGATTATTGTTGTAGTGATAGATACACGGGAAACCCAGTCAATCCCCATGCAGGGCATGGTCGGGGAAATTGAAGGAGACATTGTAGTTACATTGCTGAACAACGCGGGTGTCATGATTGAGGTAGATGATAAGAGGATCTACATAGACCCGTTTGATATTCCTGACACATACGCTGATTATCCTGCCGACGCGGTACTGATCACCCACGACCACGGCGACCATTACCAGTACTCAACCGTTAATATGCTCCAGAAGGAGAACACGTTGAACGTGTTCCCCAGTATAATGGACACTGAGATCGCACGCCACGACGGCATAGGGGTGGTTCCTGAGGATGAATTCATGATCGGAGACATCAAGGTCACCGCTTACTACATGTACACGTTCTCTGCCCAGGGATTCGACGCGAGTCATCCACAGGAGTCCCAGTTCACAAGTTACATAGTAGACATCGGTGGTTTCACTATATTCCACGGCGGTGACACAAAGAACATCCCAGAGTATAATGATATCACGGGGACCATCGATGTAGCGATGCTTCCACTTGGACCCGGATGCCAGTCAATGGCAGAGGAAGAGGTAGTAGCGGCACTGGACGAGATTGACCCCGACTATTTCATACCCCTGCACTTCACATCAGGTCAGAACGACCAGTTCTGTTCTCAGTTCAGGAACTCAATCGAGGCATTAACCGATTGCGAGATATGTAACCTTGACAACTTTGAGACCCACTCCTTTGTAGGTTAACGCCTCAATCGTTATTCCTATAATACTCTCACGTCTCTTTCATTGTATGCAATACGAGATCAAGTACCAGCCAAGCTACAGCATGCTTGAGTTACAGCTGGAGAAAGGAGAACAGATCACAGGGGAGGCAGGTTCACTCACCTACATGTCCCCAACGATTGACGTCAAGACAAGGACAAGGGAGCGAAGCCTTCTTGGCAGCCTAAAGACCAGCATCTTGGGCGGTCAAAGCCTATTTGTCACAGATTTCAGGGCCCAAAATGGACCGGGAAAACTCGCCTTGGTTGCTGCACCTATAGGTGACATCCTCAAACTAGATATATCACCTGAGAACGGTTACATCATCCAGAAATCCGCGTACCTAGCATCAACCCAGAACATCGACCTAGATGTCAGGTGGGAGGGATTCAGCAGGGGCTTGTTCGGCCAAGGACTGTTCATGATCAAGACCACTGGGAACGGTGAACTCTTCATTAACAGCTTCGGGGCACTGGACAAACACGTCTTGGAGCCCGGCGAGCAACTGGTTGTTGACAACTACCACCTAGTGGCGTTCAGCAATACATGTGAATATGAGGTGCGCAAGTTCGGTAGCTGGAAGGACACCTTGTTCAGCGGAGAAGGTCTCGTTACATACATTGAAGGACCCGGTGAGGTATACATCCAGACCAAGAACCTGCGTGAGTTCGTTGACTGGATCTGGCAACTCATTGGACCAAGGGTGGCTGCGAGGACAAGCAGTAGATGATAGATACCATCTACTTCGATAACTGGAACACACTGGTTACCGCCCCGGAGCTCATGAGAAAGGGCAGTAGTACCCGTGTATTCAAGGAGTACATAAACTCCCAAGGACATTATGTGCCTGACAAGTTCCTAGACATCTACTCATTGATTGCCGAGGCACAGGAGGTCAAAGCCGAGCAGGAGGGTCACCGTGAACCCGATTATAGGCAAAGGCTTGAGGATGTGTTCAGAGAGCTAGGGTTACCCGACCCAGAGGAACTCAGCCATGGCACCTGGGATAACTACCTGAAGTTATGGCCTGAACAGACAGAGTACTTCAGTGGAGTACCCAAGATGCTTGAATCACTCAAGGGCGAGTACAAGCTGGGGATAATCACGAACTACATGGATGGGCCAACGTGCAGGGATGTTTTTGATAAGCTGGGGTACAACGATATTTTCGACTCACTCGTTGTCTCAAAAGAGCTTGGGTACGTGAAACCGGCTCAGATACTGTTCGAGACGGCACTAAAGGAGACTGGCTCCAAACCGGAGAACAGTGTCATGGTTGGTGACACCTACGCTGCTGACGTTGTCGGAGGTAACATTGCAGGCATGAAGACCGTGCTCGTGGACATCTACAATACCCAGCAGGCTCACTACGGGGAGGCATCTGCGGTGATAAAGAAGATAACCGAGTTCCCAGACGCTTTACAGGGCTTGCTCTAAGCCCCGGCTATTTCTACAATATCCCAGAGGTCTTTTACTATCTTCTTGCAGCCGTTATCGATCAGCGTCTGTGCCCACCTCTCGTCACGCCAGTAACCCACGAAATCAACCTCGGCGTTCTTAGCCGTTGTCAGGTCTGTGGTGGTGTCACCGATGTACAGTGTCTCCTCGGGCGTTGCACCTGCAAGCTCGATTGCCACGAATAACTGGTGAGGGTTTGGTTTGGGCTTGTCCGTGTCATCCCTTCCAACAACTGAGTGGAAGTACTTGTCCAAGCCATACATGGCTAGGGTCTTGTCAGCGTAGAGCCTGTGGCTCCTTGTGCATATTCCGAGCCTATACCCGTTTTCGTGGAGGCTCTTGACTGTCTCAACGGCGTTTGGCTTCAAAGCCATGGTTGGCAGCGCCTCAAGCTCGATGTTGTTCATGATCTCGTCAAGCTCTGCCAGGGTTGTCTCCAGGTTCTCCTCTGGTAAGCCATACTCCAGCAGGGTCTTGGCTCCTCCCCTGATGATCTGGTACGCCTTCCTGCGGTCCTCGATGTGCTCCTTCATTCCCTTGCGTCCTAGGAGCTCCTTGATCTGCTCCCCCATCTTCTCATAGTTTATCTTGCTCTCAACGAGGGTCCCGTCGAGGTCGAAGACCACGGCTTTGTATGGCATTACACATTCACCGCCGCCATGGTTTATGAATTCATCCACTGAAACCTTTTTTACTATCCTCGTGGTTATTCGGTGAGTAGTTGGGCGAGTGGTTCAGGGGTAGAATGCCTGGTTTGCAACCAGGAGGCCGAGGGTTCAATTCCCTCCTCGTCCACCATCTTAAACACACTAAATAAGCAGTATTTAGGCGTTTTTTCGATAGATAGTCTATTTAATTTGATATGAGATAATAGCCATGTAGAGATTTCACTTCTAGGTTTGAACCCTCGCCCTTATATCCTAATTGACCAATATACTGAACACTTTGTCTGATCTTGGTGACTCACAAACCAAAATATTGAAGGTGCTTTCTGACGGAAAGCCTAAAACATTCAAAGTAATACACACACAATCAAAGCTAACACGAAAAGCAGCAGAAGGAGCTCTCCGAAGATTATGGAAGCGAGGATTAATACTCAGAACAAAAAAACCAAGTTATGAGGCAATAACAACCTTCAAGGGAAGATCCGGAAACCGAAAAAACACAAGAGGATATCATCAATACCTACGATCAAGTAAAACCAGTATCACTTTACAAGGAATAAAATTCGTAAACTATGAGTCTTTGAAAACGAATATCCGGGTCAACAAAGCAGAGAAAATAAGAGAATATATTCAAACTAGCTCTGACAAAGCCTTCTACACTATTGACGTTAAAGACTCGTTATCTGAATTTGATGTTAAGCAACCAGATGTAATGAACACAGTTCGTCGAGCTGAGAAAAAAGGGCTAATCTATGTTAGAGGATATAGGACCCATGATAGACCTACTCCCTTTACCGAAGGTTACATAGTAACTTGGTTAAACCAAGAATTAACACGGGAACAAGCGATAGAAGAAGCCATTCAGAGAACAGATAAGACACTAAAAAATAAGGCATCCACGAGCCCAATCGTTGAACGAATCCAAAATATCCGGGATATAATAATTGAGCATTCAAAGCTACGAGATCTTGTGAGTTTCACATATCTTCATAATAGCCTTGGCTGCTCGCAATACGAAGCTGGAACTGCAGTAAAACGAACGTTACAACTATATGCAGATTTAAGAGAAGTGAAAATTTTTAATAATTTCAGATATTACGCACACTCTTCTCTAGATGAAAAAGACCTTGGAGCAGTTATCCAGTTAAAAGAGAACTATATACGAAAAACAAAAGGAAGAGCAAATAGAGTAGGCCATAACTGGGAGGCGATTGTTGGATTCTTTATTGATACTATGACTAGAGGGGCGAGGTTTTGGACTCAAAATCACAGGACACCCGGGATGGATCCTAGGCGAATAACAATTCATTTGATAAAATCAGTGGGTGGACGTAGGGCAAACGCCGAGGTTGATAGAGTATGGGAGGTTACGCCTGGACCTTTGCTTCAGTCTACTACCTATGTTCTTGAATGCAAGTCTGGACTTGTTCGTAAGCATGATGTTACTGATTTCTTTGAGGTTCTCCGCTGGAGTAAGGAATTTGGGGTGGATACTCCTGATGGTAGAGAGGTAAAACAAGGAGTTGTGGGCGTATTTGCTTCCAACGCGTTTAATCCGCGTGAGAATGTTAGGTTAAAGGATGGATCAACTATTTCTTTGGCGTCATATGCTGCTCGTTTGAACACTCAGTTGTTGAAGGCCAGTGATTTGAATCAGAAACTGCGGGAAAAAGGAGGTAGCGTAAAAGTTACCGTACAAAAAATAATGAGAATCGCGAGAAATGAAAGCGAAGTACGCGAAATATTAACCGAGATATGGACCCATCCTGAGAACGCTGAGGAAATACTAATAACTGCACAGAAAAACAACCAAGAAATCTATGATTTCGAAAAAATGTTAGAAACTAATTAAAACCAATGTCTGTTGTGAATTTCTTCAATCTTGCGCGTGCGGAAAAAGGACCCGTCATATTTGATGATGCTAATTGTTACGTTGGTTTCAAAGATACGTTCCCATTAAACGCCAAATTTGATTCGATAAAACTTTGAATAACTTCACTTTTTATCACTCCACCAAGATTGATTAAATCTTGCGGATCTGGCCTCTTCTCTTGATAAGGGTAGTTGAAGGTGCAGGCATAATTTTTTATCAAAACTAACCATTTTTGCTCCATGAAGAGGTCGTTTTTTGCCTTCATGGACGCAGCTGAGCTCACTTTAATCCGAAACTACCCTGAACACACGGATGTTTTTGAACGCGCAGCAGACGAATGTGAGACGCTCTTCAATTACACACTCTCAGACCCAAAACACTCAGAGTTATTGGTCCAGTCACTCTTTCGGATTAACCTCAACTACCTGATAGGTGCCTACAAAGCCACGCTTCAGGCGATTCCCAGCTTTGCCTACTGTGGGATGCGCAACATCTTCGAGGGCACTGTTCGGGGCTATTATTACCTGGTCAACGAGGAAGCCGCGATTGCCTCGTACCTGTACATGAGCACCCATGGCGCCGAAAACGCTCCGGGGTTTGATGACGTAGATGTCAATATCATGAAGGGAGCAATAGATCAAGTACAAGATGCAAAGTTAAAACAACTATGTGAAAAAGTACTAAAAAAAGAGGGTTTTTCTGAGGACGACAAAGCTGCTGTAAGTAAACTCGACGAATCATCGCGGAAAATTAAACACAATATAGGAAAGTTGTACACGAGCAGAGTTCAAACGAACATGAACGCCATCTGGTCGGAGTTCTCAAGGTACTGCCATTCCGGGTTCAGACTTCGGTATGAAGACCTGCAACTCCCCAAGTCGCGAATTCCCGTGTACGAGAGCCATTTAACGAGCCTGCTGCTGCTATTAACCGCAAATGCCCTCATGTACCTTGAGATAGTTGACCATACGAAGATTGACGCCAGCTTCCTTGGCGAGGTGTTTAGGTTGATCGAGTATTATCCCGAGTATTTCCCAAACAAGGACAAATACCAAGGCTGCTTCAAATTGACATCTCAGCAGGCCATTGACCGATTGCTGAGAATCTAGTGCTCGCATGGGATGGTTCTCTCAAGAACCAAGTATATGGGTTAGGTAGATACCATGACAGAGAAGATCATCCACGAGGGCAACTTTTTCGATGAAGTAACGAACACATGTCCCGACTGATCCTGTCAATATAACTCAGTTAAATTTCTGTCCCATGCGTGTGAGATTGGGGGTGCTATTCAGAATCTATGAAGATTATAAGTTTGTTTTCTTTAATCTCAATATTTACTTTTCCCTCTTTTAATGGAAACTGACTATCCCGTACTAATGAAGCAGGAATGTGTATGCGCCCTGATTTACTTCGTGACTCTAATTTGAACGTACCTTCTGCTTTTAGTGGCATGATAACTACAACAGCGTTTTGATATAACTTAGTTTCTGCAAAATACATAGTATTATACACAGTATGATTTATTAATAGGCAGTACTTAGTAAAATACACAGTATGATTGTTATTAAAAAATCCCTGAAATGTCCAGTATGCAATTCAATTTCTAATGAATTCAACATCAACGTAGACTTAATCAAGTTGCTTGAAAGACAACAAAATCAGGGGACTCTACAAGAATTCTTAACCATAACGAAATGTTACGCTGGTCTAATAGAACAAGGCACTCCGACCGCAAACTTAGTGGCAAAAGCAACCAACGCAATCCAAAAAGAGATCAAAAAGTCCACACTCGACGAACTAGCCTATATCAACATAGACATCAACAACACAATACAGACAACACTCCAACAAATACTCCATAAAACAATACCAGACTCCCGAGACTTTGAAACTCTCAATCGAATACTACCCGAACTAACCCTAACCATCCACAAACTAATCCAAACACAAACAAAACCAACAACTAAAGGCCAACAACAAGAGCTACAACTCCACCAAGAACTTACAGAATACTACCCCGACGACCTAATAACCCACCAAGGCGGACCAGGAAAAACCGACATCACCATACAACCAAGATTCAACGGAAAAACCCACCCGACCACCATAATAGTAGAATCAAAAAACAACGCCACCTGGAGCAGATCCTTCATCACCCAAGTACAAAAACACATGGCAGCCAAAAAAACACCATACGCCATACTCGCAGTTCAAACCATGCCTCGAGGAGCACCCATCTACCACACAGAAACCACCAAAGAAGGCATCATCTACATCACCCAAGTAGACAACACCAAACTAGTATACGGAGCACTAAGAACCATACTAAAAACCCACGGAAACACACCAAGAACCAAAACCCTAGCAGAAACCATCCAAGAAAAACAAATACAAGAAGCCATCAACAAAGCCTACACCACTAGCAAATACCTAGAAAATATCCGAAAACACGTACGCACCATCCAAATCAACAACGACAAAATACTCACCAACACAAACCAAGCAGACACACTACTCAAAACCTGCCTGAATGACATGCAAACAAACATCCAACACGCACTAACCCAAGAACAACAAATCACCCACCCGATGTGAAAATTATTTGTACAACCAAGCTATAGGCTCTGAAACTGATAGAGCAGCCATTTACGTTAGGGTATCATCTCCGAACCAAAAATACAACTTCAGCATCGACGGACAGATTGACCTCTGCATGAAGCTATGTGAGGATCGAGGTTGGGAGATAAAATACATTTATGTCGATGAAGCCGAAAGCGCCAAGAACCTTAACCGAACAAAATTTCCTATAATGTTGGAGAAGGCAAAACAGGGCCTTTTCAATGTACTAGTGCTATGGAAGCTTGACCGACTCTTCAGATCACTAGCAGACACGGTGAACACTGAACGCAAATTACAAGAATATGGTGTCAATCTCTGTAGTGTAACAGAATATATCGACACGACAACACCAGTTGGAAGATTTAATTTTCGAAGTCTTGCATCAGTAGCTGAGTTTGAAAGGGAACTAATTGGAGAACGGGCCAGAATGGGGCTCTATGGTCTCGCAAAACAGCATAAATGGCCAAATAGCTATCCTCCTTTCGGATACAACAAAGACTCCACTGGAAAACTCATAGAAAACTCCGATGAAATTAAACAGCTTCATCAAATCTTCACACGATACTTAGCGCTAAAATCAATGCCCCAACTCGCCTATGAACTAAACAATAATCAAATTACAACCAAGAAGGGAAACAAATGGAACGCAAACTCAGTAAGACACGTTCTCACCAATGAACTCTATATCGGAAACTACAGTGTAGCTGGATACGAAGAACACATCGAAGAATACCAAATACTAGAAGAACGACTATTTTTCAAAGTTCAAAAAATACGATTAAGACATAAGACCGGAAAAAAAAGGAAACCAAAAATGCCCAAGGCGAGACGCAAACAAAAAGCAAACAAGTTGGTCAAAGAATTCACCGATTATCTAACAAACCTCTCTCCGTGATGTAAATGGAAGAGCTAACCTGTTTTGAGTGTGGATCAAATAACTTTAGACATATCACAGAAAAAATAATCACGTGTCTTAACTGCGGAGCAACCTCAAACCCGATTAGATTCAAAATAAAACCACCTACGAAACAACAATCCAAAAGCATTAAACAAAAACCAAACCTAACATTATCAGCTAAGTTCTGGGCAGATCATGTTAAAAACCATAATTCCACAGAAAAAAACATAACCATTGCACTTGGACATATTCTCAGAATAGCCATTGAACTAGATCTGTCAACCGAAATAATCAAAAAAGCATCCAATAACTACAAGAAAATTTACATTCGTAATTGCTCGAAAGGAAGAAAAAAGTCATCGGTATGTGCAGCATGTGTATATCTGGCTTGTAAGCAATTGAAACACCCAATATCACTAACCCGTGTATCTGAAGTTGCTAAAGTTCAGCGAAAAGAACTCGGGAGAGATTACAAACATCTCGTGATACAAATCAAAGAGAAATCAAACGTGGCCAAGTATAGTACTTACGATTATATTCTAGGACTTTTGTCATCAAATGAGAACCATAAAGAACTTACTTCAAAACTTCTAGAGTCTTTAGAACGCGATAAGTATTTGCAAGGTAAAAATCCTCTTGGTATCTTCGCAGCATGTGCCTATATAGCTAGTAATATTTTGGAACTTAGTTTAACCCAACGTCAATTATCCGAATTAACAAGAGTGACTCAAACCACAATAAGATCCAGATACAAGGAAATTAGTTCTCATTATACCATAAGAATCAAACTTTAACCTCCAAAATAATTATCCAACAACCCCTGTGGTTCAATTTTTCTCGTGTTGGGTCTTTCATTAATATGGTTTCTGTCAACTGTCTGTGACAAAAGTTTAGATGCGTCTTTGATGAGTGGATTAAATGTTTCACAAAGCTCATCACAATATTTTTCCATTTTTTCCATTTCACTTTTTAATGGAACTCGAAACTCAGTATTACAACAATTACATCTAACTCTCATTTGAGGTGGATTCTGAGAAAAATCAGTACCATTTTTTATGAGAATGCTCCTGCAACTTTTACACTCAAAGATCAGATTTACTCTTTCAAGAAATTCCAGCGAATTAATTGTAAATTTTTTAATTATAAAAATAAAGGGGTCTTCACGCTGCTCTTTTTTTACGTCCTTCTGAGTTTTTATTTCTTGGACACTATCAAACAAATCATCGCTTACAAACCGCAATGATTCGTCCGGTACAGTATGACCATGGTGCTCTGGCCTTCCTTTGAAAAGTGGATCAGTGAGAATTTTATTTAGATGGTGATTATTTAGCGAATATCCGAGAATGTCTCCATACCTTTCTGTTATATATCTGACAATGTGTACTTTCGATTCTTTTTCAAGATACATGGAATAAATCTCCAGAACAATATTCTCGATACCTGGTATTTTCTTAATCCAACCCTCAGTTGTTATTTGGTAACAAATTGGATGTTTTTTCGGCCATTTTTTGCCTTTAAAACTTTCAATGTGACCTCTCTTTGTCCGCTCATCTTTTTGTTTGGTTTCAGAATCAGCCCACCAAGCCTTAAAAATAATCATAATAAAATCGAATTCTTTGTCTGGGTTATAGTGATATTCCGGCGTTCGAACTGACACACCATTCCCAAATATATTACCAAAGAACCCAATGAGTTTGTAAAAATCCCTCCCAACCCGACTTACTTCTGATACCCAAATCTCATCGACCTTCCCATAATCGATTAGTTCCAGAATTGGCTTTAGTTTTCGATCTTCGAAATTTTTACCTGATATTCCTTTATCTTCACACCAGTAAATTACGGACGGTTTCTGTTTTTTCTTCATCTCAATAAGGGCACTTTTTTGAGCCTCAAGACCATGGCCGTTAATTACCTGATTTTGAGAACTTACTCTACCATATGCGATAACTCTCTTCCCTTCTGGGTTTGGAAGCGATTCTACATTAAAATTTTCCAGCAATTTTACTAATCTTTTATCAGACACAGACCCAACAATTAATCCGCCAAAGAAAATAAATGAAAAATCAATTGTGTCTGATAGAATATTGAATGTGTCTGACACAATATTCCATTGTAGTATTATTCTAAGGAGAAACACGACAATAATGTATGATATAATATATCTTTTACGACAAGTATTTATGCCATGTCTGATATGGTCAGCCATGCGTGACTTCATCAGACAGTTCTTATATTGTTTGCATAAAGTATAAATATTCATTAATTTCAATCTCGTTTAGTTTAATTCCTTAAGATTTTCTAACTGCAAATATTTCAGCTCATTTAGGCTTATTTTCTCTTTAACGAGACTAAGGCCTTGTAGAACCGCATCTGTATAACTTGTTATCAGACCATTTTTTTTCCATTCTTCTAACCAGATAGCAGGTTCTCCTTTTATGATCGTGTTTATTCGAATCTTTTTTTCGAATGCTTTTTCTTCTGTTCTTTTTGATTGCATATCGCTATTGAATATATGTTTTTACGATATACTTTGAACTGAATACAGAAACTACATAAACTATACATGCTGTATTCCGTTAATATGTCAAGAAAAGACGGTAGACCGTCGGGTGTTCCTGATCAACCAACCTATTATCATACGATCATTTTGGAGGAGTTATCAAAAAAATATCCTGAAGGATTACGGTTTTCAGAATTTAAGGAATCTGTGTCAAATCCCAAAACGTTAAACTCCAATTTGAAAAAATTGATGAAAGAAAAATATATTGTTAATAAGCGGTCACCAGAGGCACCACGAGGAAAATATTATATAACAAAGTTAGGGTCGAAATATCTTCTTGCAAAAAATGCATACGTTGAGATTGGAGATTATAGTTTAAAACAGATTTACGATGAGATCAAAGAAAATCTGTACACTGATATTACCCGGAAATTTATCGATACTCGAACATCAAAGCAAATAGGTTTTATCGTTATTCCCAATGAACAAATAAGAAAAAATTTACAAAAATTTCAATATGACGAGGATTTTTTAGATGAAATTCATGAATGTATTCATGCCTCAATTAACTATGTTATTGGTGAATACCTGAATAGAGAACCATGATTCTTCCCTACCAGTGGGTCCACGGAAATCACTAGTTAATGCTCGCGATCGGACGGGGAGATAAGCTCCTCATATTTCACCTCCCATTTATTTCACTACCAGTATTGGTTTTGTACAATGGTTCACAACATGATTGGTTACGCTACCCAAGAACCATCCAGTCAATCCACCGAGACCCCTGCTGCCAATAACAATTAGATCAACTTCAGCTTCCTCAGAAACCTCCAGAATATTCTTGGCAACAATTCCCTTTTTGATCTGAGTAGACACATTGAGTTCTGGATATTTTTCTTTCAGCGATTTCTTAACATTCTCAAGAACGCCCACGTGGAATGATGTGGTGGCTTTTTCGTGCTCAGCAGTGAATGAGTTATCATATCCACCCATACCTGCGTATATTGCTGTAGATGGGGGCACAACTGATAGGACAAGTAGGGACGCATTCCATTTTTCAGCCGAGGTTGCTGCGAATTCAACTGCATGTTTTGCTGGTTCTGAACCGTCTGTTGCTACTAGGATTTTTTTAATCATTTTTCTTTCATCCGAGAAACAATAACAGAAAGAATGGTATATGCTTTCAGCCAGTATCATTAATACTATTACATACTGATATGAAAGAACGTTAACTAAAATAGAAAGTATTAACCATTTAATCGAGATTTATTCTATATGGAACGTAGGAAAATATCGACACTTGGAAAATATTCCTTGATTGTGACTCTTCCCAAGGACTGGACAAGGATGAATAAAATCCAAGGTGGAGATGAGGTTTCCTTAAAGATTCAGGGTGATGGTTCTCTTGTCATTCATCCTGAATTTGATTTTAAAGAGAAGCAGAATGAAGTTGTGCTTCCGATTAAAGTCAACGAAGATATTAAGATGATTCAACGAAAAATAATTGGGTGTTATCTAAATGGTTATGACACAATTGTATTAAAATCTGGTAAAAATTTTAGTCGTGAACAGCAGGAAGGTATTCGTTCTATTGTTAAGTCCCTTTATATGAGAATTTATGAGTCTCACGCCAATCAGGTTACTCTTCAAGCGTTTATGGATGAGTCCCTTGCCAGTGTAACCTCTGGGATTGAAAGAATGCATATTATCACAAGTTCAATGGCAAAAGATGTGATCATTTCTCTGAGAGACTGGGATGTAGACTTGGCTAACTCAGTTATTTCTCTAGAAGAGGATGTTGATCAATTCATGTTTTTCCTCACACGATTGTTAAGAACTGCAGTAAATAATCCCTCTTTAGCAAGTAAGTTACAGATTTCAATGAGCGATTGTATTGATTATCATCTTCTAGTAAATCGAATCGAGTATGTTGCAGACTGTTTGACAAATATCGCCACTTCTGTGATAATGCTTCATGAACATCAATCTTTGATCTCGGGAACAGTTCTTCAATCCCTTATTAATGCGTCAACCACTTCGTTAAAGTATTTTGATTTGGCTGTTGATGCGTTTTTCTCGGATTCCCTGGAAGACACAGGGGAGATAATTGATTATGCTGACCAATTCACTTTCCTTGATAACACATTAGAAGTGTTACCTTTTAGTGGTGAAACTGATAAGCAGATTGTAATTTTATGCTATTCTATTCTTGAGAACATTTTACATATCTGTAATCATACCGCAGATATTGCAGAGATTGTAATTGACAGACATTACAATCCCACATGAACACTTACACATACTATTAGAATTGGTGTTTAATACATGTGTATTTGTGTTAAAACGATTTTTTAAGTTTTTTTCATATGTAATCTGTGAAAGTAACCCCCAATTATCAGGAACACAATGGACCATGATATGAGAATGAGTATGTTAATTTCCCACCCAAAATAGGAAACTTCTCCCATCCCTGTCCGCACTAAATTCAGTGTATGGGTCAAGGGGGAGAAAAATGCTGCGACTCATATGGTCTAGAAAATACCTAAGTTTGCGACCAATTTTTTTATTGAATATATTGGATTTTTATCGGCCTCCCCGACACATATATAATTTTGTTATAGGTAACAAAGGTATATATGGGTGAATTTACTATTGCGTAGTAGTAACATATTTAATGTGGATGTTTAAAAAAATGAAAGTTATGATAATGGGGATGGATGGTTATCTAGGCTGGCCGCTTAGCATGCATTTAAGCAGGAGAGGTCATGAGGTTTCCGGCGTTGATAATCTAAGTCGACGTATAAATGTGAATGAGACGGGAAGTTGGAGCGCAACTCCAATTAAAACAATGAAGGAAAGGCTTGTTAAATACGAGGAGATAACTGGAAAAGAATTAACGTTCTATCGAGGTGACCTTGTTGAACCAAGTTTCACTGATTTGGTCGTCAAGAAAGAGATGCCCGACTGCATTGTTCATCTAGGAGAAATTCCGAGTGCGCCATATAGTATGATTGATGTTGAGCACTGCAATTATACTCAAAATAACAATATCATTGGAAACAATAACATTCTGTTTGCCATGAAGGATCATGTACCTGATTGCCATCTATTAAAACTAGGTACTATGGGTGAGTATGGTACTCCGAACTTGGATATACCTGAAGGATTCTTTGAAGTCGAATATCGAGGACGGAAAGACAAACTACCTTTCCCTAGACAACCTGGCAGTTGGTACCATTTAGCCAAGGTTCATGAAACCTGGAATATTATGTTTGCAAATAAAATTTGGGGTCTAAGGGCAACAGATGTTATGCAAGGCGTTGTTCATGGGGTCTTAACCGATGACATGAAAACTGACGATCTCATAACGAGATTCGATTTTGATGAGGTCTGGGGTACTGCGATCAATAGGTTTTGTGCACAAGCCGTTGTTGGTCACGAGGTAACTCCTTATGGGAAAGGAGGACAAACCCGAGGATATTTAGCATTACGGGATAGCATGCAATGTTTCACCATAGCCGTCGAAAATCCTCCAGATGAAACTGAATATCGAGTATTCAATCAATTTGACGAGACCTACAGTGTCAATGCATTAGCTGAAGTTGTTTCAAAAGTGGCCAAAGATTATGATTTAGAGGGAACCATACGCAATATTCCTAATCCTAGATTAGAGGCTGAAACACATAGGTATGAACCCGACATGAAGCACCTACCAGGGCTTGGGTTTAAACCTACATATAAACTTGAAGAAGAACTTCGTATTACTATCCCAAAATTAATTGAATATAAGGATAGGATAGAAGCAAAACGAAGTAAAATTGAGCCCAAAATCCTGTGGACTCAATAATTTTATTTCAAAATTATTTCATTTGCACGTGAATCTTATGGGAAAAGAGAAGATAGGATAAATAATTTGTATGCGGCTACTCTTGTTTTTCTACTTCAGGTTCATTAAAATATTCATCATAAAATTCTTGAATATCCTTTAAAATAATGAGTTGATTTTTCACCATTTTACGACCATCCTTCAGTCTATGTACTCCTGCTTCAGAAAGATTGTAAACCCGTCTATTGAGACGTGAATTTTTATCATCCCAATTTGATTCAAGTAAGCCTTCTTTTTCCATTCGCCTTAATATCGTGTAAAGACTTCCAGGTTTGATTGGTCTTCTCCCACTTTGAAGCGAGTTTACTTTTTCTATGAGGGCATATCCATGCGAAGGCGTTTCGTACAATATTTTGAGGATTAACAATTGAATCCAGGTGCCCTTTTCCCCTCTTCCCGATCTCGACATGCCCTATAAAACAGCATTTCATGATATATTCATTATCATTATGCAATATGTTATTATGTTATAGGTGTATTTGTTATCTATTGTATCTGTGGGTAACAGAAGGAATCGATGATACTTGGTAAAAATCGGAGTAATGATCTGTGATAGGAATAGAAAATGCACTGGAAACAAGTGCTTCAAAGCAATAATCGAACGGGAAGGCATGTTCTCAACATATCCCGATTCTGAAAACATTGAACTCGTAGGATGGATGACATGCGGAGGCTGCCCAGGGGAACGCTTGGAGTTTGCACCAGCTGAGATGAAAAAATATGGCGCTGATGTAATCTACCTCGCCTCATGTTATCTAGCAGGATATCCAGTTTGTCCATACATAACGGACCATAAACAGTATATCGAGAATGTTGTGGGCCTCCCTGTAGTTATTGGTACACATCCGATGCCACAGAACTATATTGATGCTCACAATTCCATCGGAGACTGGAAAAGAGACCAAGTAGAAGAGTTCGTAAAACCATTAGCGTTAGATTCCTTGGCTTCACGAAAATACGATTCTACCAGACCAAATTACCTGAAAGAAGAATCTTCAAAGAAAGTGGTGGATTAATTGTCAAAAACAGAAACGGATCAAAACTCAGGGGAAGAAAAAGCCACTCAGGCAGACCAAATCAAGCAACGAATGAGTAAAATCAAACATAAGATTGCAATCATCAGCGGAAAAGGTGGCGTAGGAAAAACACTTGTGGCAATAAACCTAGCAATGGGCCTTGCTAGAAATAGTCGAACAAACAAAGTAGCCATTTTAGACGCAGATTTAACAGGTCCCTGTGTCCCCAAAATGCTTGGACTCAAGGAAAAAAAACTGGGTAGTGGACCAGACGGGATACAGCCCATAATTGGCCCAGAATACATCAAGGTTGTTTCAATGGATTTTCTTCTACCCAACGATGAAACACCGGTAATATGGAGAGGTCCTGTGAAGATGGGAGCTATTCGACAGTTCCTTAGTGAGGTTTCTTGGGGGGAGGTGGATTATCTACTGATAGATCTTCCTCCCGGTACTGGTGATGAAAGTCTGAGTATTCTTCAGCTTTTACCGGAGATGGATGGCGTTGTTATTGTTACTATTCCAAGCGAGGTTAGCCAAGCAGTGGTAAAAAAAGCAGTGACATTTGCCCGTCAACTGAATGTACCGGTACTCGGTATAGTCGAGAACATGAGTGGCATGTTTTGTCCTCACTGTGGAGAGTCAATCGAGGTATTCAGTAAAGGGGGAGGTGCTAAAGTCTCAGAGGAGATGGGTGTTGAACTCCTTGGAAGCATACCTCTTGATCCCCAGGTAGCAGCAGATAGCGATGAAGGCATACCATTCATCATGAAACACCCTGATTCGCCTGCAAGTAAAGTTTTCACACAGATAATCAAAAAGATCGAAAAGAAGGTAAACTAAATGAAAATAGCAATAACTACGACCGGTAAAGATATCGACTCTGATATAGATTCCAGGTTTGGTAGATGCATCAATTTCCTGATAATAGATACAGACTCAACGCATGTTGAAGTCCTAGAAAACAAAAGCACTCAATCTGCGCACGGTGCAGGAATAGGTGCCGCCCAGAATGTTACTTCTATGAAAGTAGAAGCGATAATAACAGGACACGTTGGACCAAACGCATTCATGGCCCTAAGTAAGGCAGGAATCAAAATCTATACTGGGGCAAAGGGGACCGTAAGGGATGCTTTAACTCAATATAATGAAGGTAATCTGAAAGAAGCTACCGACCCTACAGTATCGGGACATCATGGTCAAGGTAAAAGGTTACGTGTATAGGAGGTGAAAAAAATAGTAAAAATAGTAATTCCAGCAGAAAATGAGACAGGAGAAACTCTATCAGCTCACTTTGGACGTGCCCCACATTTTGCGTGGTACATCGTTGAAGGAGGCCTGATAAAAGAGACAGGGGTCGCCAAAAACACGAGCGACCATTTCGGAGGCGTAGGAGCACCACCTGAAGCGATAAAGAATCTCGGAGGAGAGGTCGTTATCTCCTCAGGAATGGGTACGAAGGCTATTCACATGTTTCAGAAACTGGGCATAGCCGTACTAAAAGGAGTAAGCATGAACAGTTTGGAGAATGTGAATGCTTTCATCAAGGGTGGAATGGAAGAGCTCACCGAAGGTTGTCTAGATGGGCATGACCACTGATCTGCAATGAAAATAGTAATTGCCAGTGGTAAAGGTGGCACGGGAAAGACTCTCGTTGCTATCAATCTTGCATTATCAGTTGGTGCTAATCAAGTACTGGACTGTGATGTTGAGGAACCCAATGATCACATATTTCTCAGACCATCAGAAACCATTTCAAAACCTGTTGAACTTCAAGTTCCCATTATTGATGAAACGAAATGTACCTACTGCAGAGCATGCGCTGAATTCTGCCAATTCAACGCCTTATTTGTAGTTGGAGAAACTGCAATGGTATTTCCGAAGCTTTGTCATAGTTGTGGGGGATGCAAATTAGTTTGTCCCACAGGCGCTATAACTGAAACGCCAAGAAGTGTAGGTGAAATAGTCATCGGGGACGTAGACGGTATTGAGCTTGTGTATGGGAAACTAGACATAGGTGAGGTCTTCTCTGTTCCTATTATATCAGCTGTCAAGGAAGAAGCAATAAATCAGGGGTTAGTAATTCTAGATTCTCCTCCTGGCTCGGCTTGTCCTGTTGTTGAATCAGTCATGGGCGCCGATTTTTGTATATTAGTAACTGAACCGACACCGTTTGGATTGCACGATCTTGAGGTGGCCGTTGAAGTGATCGTGAAATTAGGCATTCCTTTGGGTGTAGTTGTCAACTTCGCTGGTATTGGGGACCGAGCTGTTTATGATTACTGTGAAATGATGAAACTACCCATACTTATGGAGATTCCTTACGATAGGAAAATAGCCGAGCTTTACTCTAGAGGTATTTCCTTTGTCGAGGAAATGCCCGAATGGAAAGCTGAGTTTCAGGAATTATTCTGCAAGATAATGGAGATAGTAAAATGAAACAAGTAACTATACTTAGCGGCAAAGGTGGAACAGGTAAAACTACTATCGCCGCTAGTTTTGCTGCCCTTAGTAGCAACTCTGTTTTCGCTGACTGCGACGTGGACGCGAGCAACCTGCATCTACTCCTGAATCCCCAGATAACAGGGGCGATAGAGTTCAAGGGACTTAAGCTTGCAGAGATTGATCCATTAAAGTGCATTGGGTGTGGTAGATGTGAGGAACTGTGCAGGTTCAATGCAATATCTGACTTCAAAGTGGACTCAATTCACTGCGAGGGATGTAAGGTCTGCGTAGTAAACTGCCCTGTCAAAGCGATAGATTTTGTTGATCGAGTATGTGGACATGCTTACTTCAGTGAAACAGATTTCGGACCAATGGCTCATGCTAGACTCACTCCCGGAATGGAAAATAGCGGGAAGCTTGTTACACTTGTTCGTCAGAATGCGCAAAAGATAGCTGAGAATAATGAGAAGGATCTTGTGTTGGTTGATGGATCACCTGGTATTGGGTGTCCAGTAATAGCCAGCATCGCCAATGTTGACGCGTCTGTGGTAGTTGTTGAACCTACTCTCTCAGGTATTCATGATCTGAAGCGTGCACTGGAATTGTTGAGACATTTTGAGATTACTCCTTTTGTCGTCGTGAACAAATACGATATCAACAAGATAAACACCTCCAAGATTGGAAAGTATTGCCAAGACGAAGACATAATGAATCTGGGTCATATACCCTTTGACCCAGAAGTGACCAAATCAATGGTCGCTGGTACGCCGATAGTCTTGTTTAAACCTGATTCCCCTGCAGCTATGGCGATAAAGAAGGTCTGGGAAGAACTTTCAAATCAGTTGGAGTTCTAGTTTTTTTCCATCCTTCTATTGTTTCTTTAACCTTTTTTCCAATTTGAGCTTCATGAATTTCGATGTTAAAAACTTCAAGAATATTTTTTGCTCCAGGACCTATTTCACCAGAGATTAAAACATCAATTTGGTGATCTTTGAGCGTTCTTGCAGCAAAAGGGCCAGCGCCTTTTTCTAATGTTGATCCCGGGTTTTCGATAACTTTTACGTTCTTTATCTCGCCCTCTTCAAGGGTTATTATTGTGAATGTTGGAGCTCTTGAAAATGTATCCGCAACTCTGTTTGTTAATTTGCGATTCCCTATGGTTGGTATTGCTACTCTCATGTTTATCACAAAAAAAGGAGGATTATTGGGGGTCCTCTTTAGGTAAGCTCTCCAGCCTCTTCTTCAGGTTCTCAAGCTCCTGGTTTAGGACAGTCACCTGTCCTTCGAGGAACTCTTTCTCGGATCCCGTTGGAGGAACCGCTGTTGCGTCGGGGGAGTTCCACCACCATCTTTGTAGCCAAGGGAACCTCGAACACTTTGTGGGGTCGGTCCCTGTGAATCCGTATCCTCGTCTGTATCCAGTGCCCCTTCCGGGTCTCTGGTAAGGTGGCGCATCGCGCCATGGTCCGTTTCCTGGGTATCTTCTTCTTCCGTATCTCATTTTTTCATCTCCTTTGTGTGCATATGCACATTTTACAATCTGTGTAAATGCACAGAATTATTTAAATATTGTGGTATTGCACAGTATGAAGTATGATGAGAGGTAGGCGTCGAAGGGGAAGGTTTGGTAGGACACCACACCCAGTAAAAATAGGGCACCAAGTCCAACTCAAGTCAATGACACCAGACCCCATAGGAAATGAGGAGTCAATCCACCTCGAACTAGCAGAGCTTGAGGTAATCCGGTTAGTTGACATAGAAGACCTAAACCAGCAGGAAGCAGGGGAAAGAATGGGTACCAGTAGGGGAACAATTTGGAGACTTTTGCAGTCAGGAAGGCGAAAGATAGCCGTCGCTCTTATTGAGGGGCGAAGGATAGAAATAATATAGTTTCCTTCTCAGGATTTGCATCTTTTTTCTTACAGTATTTTTACGAGATACATCAGTAGCACACCGAGCCCCATCAAACCAAACTGACTCAAACCCTTTCTTATCTCTTTTTGATCCCTTAGCTCAGGGACCAGATCAGACCCCGCGATATAGACAAAATTACCAGCGGCAAAAGGAAGTAGGAAACCCGTCAAGTCCTCGACATAGTTTCCAAGATAAAGGGCAACTAAAGCTCCCATAACGGCGGTCAAAGCAGATGCAAGGTTCCACAACAGCGCTTTCTTGGGTTTAAACCCAGCATAGAGAAGTACCCCAAAATCTCCTAGCTCTTGCGGGATCTCATGAATTATGACCGCCACGGTTGTTGATACACCTAGAGTTATCGAACTCATGTAAGCGCCGCTGATTATCAGCCCATCAATAAAATTATGCACCGCGTCTCCGACCAGGTTCACATAAGCAAAGGTATGGGGATGCTCATCCGATGTAGGTACGTGACAATGCCGCCACCCAATAACCATCTCAAGCAGGTAGGACGCGAAAATTCCGAAGAGAAGATACATGGAAACACTACTCGACGGGAATTCTCCATAAGCTTCAGGGATCAGGTGAAGGAACGCCCCGCCCAACAACCCACCTGCGCTGAACGCCACTAATCCCATAAGGGCGTCTTTTCCGGGCTCACCTTTGAGGAGAAGTACAAATACACCTACAAGACTGAAAAGACTAACCAGTAAAACACTGAGAACAGGGTAAACCCATGTACTAACCACTTGAACATACCAGCATGAGAATGAACAATTGAATAGGAATATACAGGTATCGAAAACTTGATGCATGTATATTTCATGAAACTTGTTGTACATAATATCACAATTCATGTCATGCTCGATATCGGGTCATTCTCACTGCTGTATTAAAGAATAAAGTAGTTAGAGATTATCCCCATTTTTATCAAGAAATTAATCTTTTTCAATATCCGGGGGTTTGACCCCGCCCTTATTCTTGACGATATGTTATTATGTTATAGGTATAATTGTTATCTATGAATCTCAAATTGAGCACTTATGAGGTTATTGAAAAAATTGTTTAATAAAATTCTAATTGGATTGGATGGATCAAATCCTTCCAAAATAGCATTAAAATATGCGGCTAACTTGGCTTTCGAACAAAACGCTGAATTATACATTCTTACCGTCGTTCCCCCTCTCCCTGTTGCACCATTTGATGAAACTCAGCTAGATTATAGGCCAGAAATGCAAGAAGTGTTTATTTTAGATTACGAAAAACAACTCATCAAAACAGTTGAAGACTTAAAGAAAACACATTCAGGACTCAAATCGAATCCTCTTCTTAAAGAAGGAAATCCTGCTACAAAAATCGTTGAGACTGCAAAATCAATTCAAGTAGATCTGATTGTCGTTGGAAATAGAGGAACTGGCGATATTCTCACCTGGATGCTTGGCAGTGTTAGCAGACAGGTAACCGAATCATGCACTGTACCTGTCTTGGTAGTAAAAGATCAAAAATACTGTGAAAATTAAACTACTTTTCAAAAAAGACTCTTTTTTAACCTTATTTAATAAAAGTGGAGTGGATGTAGATCAATCACTTGATCTATTGTTTAGTTAGTCTGTGTGCATACGCCGTTGTTGCCTCGACCACCAGCTCTACGACCGCCGTACTGGCCGCCGCTTCCCTGACCGTCACGAGACATCTTTCCGTAGCCACCGCCCTGTCCACCGACATGGGGGCCGCTCCACAAAGGCGCATCGATTCCCCAAGACTCAAGCATCGCTGCTTTCATGCCTTGGATCTCCTCATGAGTTGCTCCTGCCTCGCACATCAGCTGCGTCTCATCGTATAGAGCAGTCCTCTGCTCCTCTGTGAGTTGAGACCAGAATCCCCTGCCGTTCAAAACGCCTTGGGATCCAGTACCTTCACATGGAAGATCTTCTATGCTCGTTGTATCCTGAGCTAGCGCGAAACCGACTCCACTCATAACTACTCCTATTATGGCCAGAAGGCCAAGGATTGTTAGGTTTTTTCGTGTGTTCATTTCTTTTTTCACAGATCTACCATCTGAAAAGTGCTTATAATGGATTTTCCAAGGTTATCCCAGAGTTATTCCCAAATCTCTATAGAATTTTACCCTAATCGTATAGAGTTAATCGAAGACGTTTTTACATGAAAAGCGTTATCTGGAGTATATTGAATGCTCGAACAAAGTACTTCACACATATTATCCAGTGGATGATAGGTGGAACCCGTGGAGGCCTTAATCGAGCTCGGCTTATAGATGCCTTACATGAATCTCCTCAAAACGCCCACCAGTTAAGTCAGGAACTTGATTTAGACTATAGTACCATCCGACACCATTTGGATGCCTTGGAAAAAAACGGGTTAATCACCCCTCTGGGTGATGCTTATGGTAAGATGTACTTTCTGAGCGATCCAATGCTGGATAATTACGGTTTCTTTGAAGAGATTTGGGAGAAAATTGGGAATAAGAAGAAAAAGAGGGATGAGGAGAAGATGATAGATGAATGAGAATAGACGAATGGTTGCCCTATTACTTGGCGCGTTGGTTATCGGTGTTATTGCTTTCTATGCTTCACAGTATTCTAGTCATGAACCTTTAGGTGAAGGAATGGGGCGGAACAGGCAGTCCGGTGATCTTGAAATATATTATTCATTGAAGGCTGTGTTGGCTAGTATTAACGCGTTTTTGTTGGTCAGCATTTCTGTGATATACCTTAAAGTATATAATGAGACGGGCTTGGAGTTTTCACTTGGATTGGTTATTTTTTCGTTGGCCTTATTGTTTTATGCGTTTACCTCGAATCCGTTGCTGGTAAGATATGCTGGATTTATGGCCTCTGGTCTCGGTCCTTTTGCCATGTTGCCTGATCTATTCACATGTATCGCATCGATTACTTTACTCTACTTAACCAAGTGAGAGGCTGCTATCTCACTTGGGAAAGAGTAGACTTGTGAGAGTCTCCACACCTTTCATGGCTTCACTTGCCTCTAACTGTCGCCCTTCAAGGCCTGAACGGAATACAATAGGGTATCAATTCATCGGTCATTTTGTTGATGACTATATGTAATGGTTTATTGATCCTTGCTGCCTCTGAGTGCAGTAGTTTAGCGATCGCCACGCCCTCAGCTGTCGGGTCCACAACAACAACGATTGCGTCTATTCCTTCTTCTATACCACGGCCAAGGTGTTCGACACCGGCCTCCGTGTCTACAATGAGGTGTTCACCTTCATCGAGAACAATACGTTTCAATAATTCCTTTGATAAGAACCCATAGGGACAAGCACACCCTTCTCCAAACTCCTCGATTTTACCAACTGATGCGAAACGTATTCCTTCTTCCGTCAGTTTGATATAATCTTCTGGAAGTTCACCTAGTCTTATCTTTTCATGCTCTGCTATTTCTCACTTTGAGAAGTATATGCGAGCACAGTAAATAGGAAATTCAATATTACAGTTACTAGTATAAATTATATGTTTACGCGCGCGCATGTGAAGGGGTTTGATTGATGACGATCATTGTTAACGTAGAACGAATCTCGTCAAGACGACGAATCTTCAATGCCACGGTGTCCTTGAGCTCCTGCATAGTCTCTGTCTCAACCCTAGCGATAATGTCATAGACACCATATAATGGGTGGGCTTCTTTGACTTCTTCAATCTTGAATAGTTCATCAAGTATAGTTTTTTCTGCGCCAAGTTCCGTGTTTATAAATACGAAAACGGTTTCTACCATCAACTCGCCTTACCACAAGATGGACATTTCCAATAGCATTCTTTTTTCTCGTGGTCAAATGAGGGATACATTACCCCTTTGCATTCCTTACAGTCAGGATATTCATTAGACGTGTTCAAGTACTGACCCCTCTTTTTGCATTTCCTTTTCTTCTATCTCGTTCTCTATCGCCGCAAAAGCGAATAAGATAATTAAAAAGTTGATTACAGGTAAAACTATATTTGGCCAATTTTGCAGAGTCATAATATTATACATTCCAAATGCAAGGTTTGTTGTTGCTAGAAAGACCAGACGTGTTGAAGTGCGCGATAATTCCATTTCGTGACTAACACCGCATATTGTTTAGGTAGTACGGATTTAAACGTACGGTTTAGTCAAATCCAATATATAATTCTTAAAATAACCGAATATATTTTTTCAAAATCATCTTTTCTTCTCGTAATATTATATGTGGTGATGCGCATGCGAGCATTGAGTTACGATTTGCGGACAAATTTTACATTCTTGACCTGGTAGGAAGACATGTTTTTCTTGTATACCTCGATGAGTCCTTTTTGGATAAGGCCTGGGATTGCACCGCTTTCAGATGGTGTAAAAAGTTTACACATAACATCGCCTTGACTTATTCTATCGAAAACTCTTTGCTCCGCTGGACTAAGTTTAACCTGTATCAAAATATTCAATATTTAATGGTAAACGAAGGGTAAAAAGAGTTGTTAAAATAGAAAAAATAGTACCAGGGCATTTGCTCTGAGCGTGCGAATCCCATACATCCATAATTATATTTACAACACGTAAGAAACTTACTTGCTTACTAGTAAATAATCTGTGTGAGGATCCCATAAATGGTTCCATCTTAACCTTAGTAATAACCGTTAGGAATGAGTTGGAGTTTGGATCAAAAATACGAGAACAACATTATTTTGCACTTTTTGACCAAGTTAAAGCATTTACTTTACAGGCTTGTATGCATTCGCTGCAAGCATAACAATCATTGTGGACTCGATTTTCTTGATAGAAATCCTCCATTGCTCCAGTTGGACATGCTTTGACACACTGCATACAATTAACACAGGCATCCCAGTCAACTCTAGGTCTATAGAAGCTAAACTGCTCAGCAACCAATCCCGCTAAGCCAAAAGGACAAAAGAACCTGCACCATGGCCTATAAAACACAACGCTAGCCAACACTATTCCTAACACTGTTAAACCACTGATTGTCGTCAAGGATAACTGGAATACCCCAAACGGGTCCAGTAACCCGAGAATATTTAACCCTGACAAAAATAGCAGTCCCACAAATAAGCTGAAAAAAATAACCCTGGTCCATAAAGTCACCTTCTTAGAGACATTGACCTTTCGAGACGGAATGTGGTAAAATGCGTCTTGGAGCAATCCTAATTGACATCCCCATCCACATATGCTGCGATTAGAAACCACAACAAGACCCAGCATCAACATCAGCATTACAAGTGAAAGCTGAAGCGGTACAGGTACCTCAGCGCCCTTCAAGTTCAGCACGACGTTTCCTAGTAGAGTCATGGGGTTTGGGTTCAAGGGACTAAGAAGACCAAATAGAAACCCGAATACAACTATGCCCGCAATTAGGAACAATAGCCTGATATTGCTGGATATTTTTCCTCTCTTCAGTAATAAAGTGGTTGTTGCTATCGTAATTATCCAGAGACCAAGTTTTATCAGTAATACGGGATTTATCATCTTCTAATCCTCTTATATGACACTTCGTCATATGCTTAGACTTGAGAAAAATATAAACATATGCCAAAACGTCATACCTACTATGAGGCTTATCACTCTCCGATTAGAGCGCATACTCAAAGAATTGATACAAAAAATAGCCGACGATGCACAGACAAGTTTGAGTGAAATTGTAAGAGACCTCATTGACCTAGGTATAGGATATCATCAGGAAGCACCAATCACTATGCACGGAGCATTCGGTATTTCCCGATCCTTCAGCAAACTTAGTTACGGTGACGAAGGAACCAGAATGAGTCTGTATTTGGAGAAAGAACAGATAGAAGCCGCCGTAGATACTTTTGAGAACACTGAGAATGGTTCGATTAGGGAAGCCATCAGACTAGGGTTCATTATGCTTCACGCCGATTCTGTGAAATTTACAAACCCTTACAATGAGATTCAGCCCTTCATTGCGTTCAAAATTGAGAATCTAAAAAATCAACGTGCACAGAAAGCTAAAGAAAACCTGATAAAAATCAAACAACTCTATAATAAAGCCAAACCATCTAATTATTAATGAAAACCATTCACATCGAAAAAGCCGAAATGGTCAAGAATCCCCATGGTGTACAATCCCAGAAGCTATACACATCTGAACATGCGTCCGTAATGCAACTCACGTTAAAACCTGGTGAAAAACTTAGACAACACATTACACCCGTTGATGTTGTCTTCTATGTGCTTGAGGGCAAGGGTATTGTGGAGATTGGGGATGAGAAAAAAGAGGTTGTCAAGGATACTATGATTGACAGCCCCAAGGGTATTATGCATTGCTGGTATAATGAAAGTGATGCGATACTCAGGTTTCTCGTCGTAAAAGTACCATTCCCAACGGAACCAACTCAATTTCTAACTTAAATCTAATTGAAATATCATCTATTTCCCTGGGTTCGAACCCTTCACTCTCAAGTAGCGCGCGCATGGTCAAGATTGATGTTGATTTGGATGAAAAGGAACTTGAGATAGAGATAGAGTTCAAAAGGAAACAAAGTAACCTGCGAGTAGATGTTCCATCATAGGTGAGTAAAATTGCCTATGGGATATAATGGATAGGGGACGAAAACGCACGCGCCTTTATTGAATCCTATTAATTTTTTTTAATACTTGTTTCAATTGAGGTTTTATTAGATGACGATAACATTAACTGATGAAATTAAGAAGATAGCCTTGGATGCAGTGTTTTATGGGGTAGGCATGACATCCAGATGGAATGACAGACCTTCCTAAGAGTTGACCCGCATATCAGTGATATGTGGCGATGGCATCCCATGTATTTCCACATATGGCTCGATGATCGTTTCAAGAACTCGTATTGGTCCACTAATGGGCTCAAGTCTTTTCCTGTATGAATGTCCCTCAATAGTGAGTACTAGATATGTGTTCGCTTCCTCTCCAACATCCAGTTTGTCATAGGGTGTCTCGAAGAGCTTCTGGAACACTTTATCGTACTTGCCTCCGCCTTGGATGAATTTTATTCCCTTGTTAGTGCAAACCAGAAAACCTCTCCTTGCATCTATACGGCACTCAAATGAGCCCAAGATCTTCTCTCCTTTCTCTAATGGACCGATCTTTTCGGCAACGGCCTCGTTCATCTTACTCATGTCTTCATTCTCCACATGTTCTCAGTGTTAACGCCAAACTTAAGAATTTTGGCTAGACTAAAAACATCCAAAGTTATTTTATCAGTCGCACGTATAAAGTGAGGATAAAATATTCTATTAAAGCAATATTCGCACTAGTAAAAGTGGGTTCGAATCTCCCCGCACCTTTTGCTATCCTACGAAGATTGAGAACAAGCCATTTGACATCGAATATTTTATCCTCACTTCATCATTCTCATGTATATGAAATACAATCCTATTGGAGTGATACATACACCCCACAAAGAACCAAAAGGAACTCCAATCCAAGCAAGTGGAGCAAAAGAGTATGAGGGCACTATAGAACTAGAACCAAAATACGTTAAAGGATTAAAAGACCTAGCAGGTTTCTCCCATATCATACTATTATACCATTTTCACAAATCAAAACAATACCAACTTACTGTAAAACCATACATGGACAACGAAGAGAGGGGAGTGTTTGCTACAAGGTTTCCAGCACGTCCTAATTCTATTGGGTTATCGGTTGTTAGGTTAAATAGAATCCATGAAAATATGTTGTATATTCAGGATGTAGATATGCTGGATGGGACTCCATTATTGGATATTAAACCGTTCATTACAGAAGTTGATAATAGGAATGCCTCTAGGATAGGTTGGCTTGAAAATAAGGCTCATAGAATGTCAGAAACGAAATCTGATGGAAGAATAAGCTAATCGAATATATTTTCCTCACTTTTAGCTTGGGTAGACATTTGCGTGGCTCATTATGGATCCGTAACCCTTATGGACCAACCAAATACTGGTCCATTTGCTATGAAACAGAATGAAACCACCACATATCCTACTTCTTTAAGGACTTCGAGGGTTCAAGTCCAATCAGTGGTCCTACAGGTCCTCCCTAGATTTTAATCGAATATTTTATCCTCAGTTCCCGATAACAATTAACTGTGAATGAATGATGGCTGAGATAACAGTCCAAATAGTATTGAGTGCACTCCAGACAATGGGGCTTCTGGTTGGTATTTTCTATTATATTATGACATTGAGAAACGCACAGAAAAGCCAACAAATGGCTAAGGAATCAAGTCAACTACAGATATTGATTCAAATGACAGGAATGGCAAATGAGGAAGGGTCTAAACGGGGTCTTGAGTTGCTGAATATGCAGTGGACTGATTATGATGACTTTGAGACGAAGTATGGGTCAGATAATAACCCCGATAACTATGCTAAACGGCAGGTTGTATGGGGAGAATATGAAACCATTGGGCTTGCCTTGAAAAAGGGTTTAGTGGACAGAGATATCCTCTTTGAACGCTTTGGGAATGTTCCTTTGGTTTATTGGGTAAAGTTTAGGGATGTCTTGAAGGAAATTAGGAGAAGATACAATCAGCCAACGGCTTTTGTGCATTTTGAGTACCTTGCAGAGGAGTGTATCAAGTATATGCAGGAAAATGGCATTGACTATGAGGTTCCGGATACCTTCTACCACTACGTACCAGACCAGTAACCCATCCAAAATTTTATCCTCACTTTTGATTGGGTAAGACATCTGCGTGTCACATAGGTTCACAACGCTTATGGACCAACCATATACAGGTCCATTTGCTATGAAACAGAGTGAAACCACCACAAGTCCAGCTTCTATAAGGACTTCGAGGGTTCAAGTCCCTCCCCCAGCTAAAACGAATATATTGAATACTAGTAGAATAAGAATTTAGGTGCATCCCATCAGCTTCACTAGGTTTTCATTCATTTTGACGAGTAAGCCGGTCTGAATTTCCAACACCACTTTTATACCCTTTTTAGTCTGAAAAAGTAGCTTATTCCGCTACAAATAGGCTCCGAGGGTGTGAACGGGGGTGTGAAGCTACCCTCGTCCACCATCTTAAACACACTAAATTAGCAGTATTTAGGCATATTTCAGATATGAACTCGTATTTTGAATCCATAACTGTACCTGATTCTGGTGTTTTATCCGTTTGTTTTCACACAAAATCTGATATTTAGACGAGAGTAACATTGAAAGAAGTACGTTTTGTATGAGCCTAATTGAGGATATGGATGAAGATATAACCCCCTTTATTTCTTTGAATCATATTTCATCGAGTTTGTAGATGGTCTATATCCTCATTTTCATCTATACTCTAGCATGGTTTGAGATTCTTGTACTGCCAAATATTCCTATTTATTGGAATACTAGTTGCTTCTGTCAACTCCAAATAGTTTTACACCTCCAGTAGCATGCAATTTGATTGCCCTGGTAGGATCAGCGTAAGTTTTGGAGTACTGTCTCTACCTTTGTAACCGAGTAACATTGGATCAACTTAGGTGAAAGCCCCATCTCGGAAGTATGAGGTAATACAAAACATCTACAGTAACATATAGATGGAGTTAAAACCCTCTTTAAATTAATATGAACCCCCCATCGAACACCGAACACTCACAAGCCATAAAACGGCATAGAGATGGATCTAACAATCTTCTCTCAAAAATTAATTGGGGGCGAATCCTATCCACTGTACTAATACATTTTCTTATTTACTGGTAAAAGTGGCTAGGATCCTCCCCATAAAACTAATCATACCCGAGGATGTGAACGGGAGTGTGAAGCTACCCTCGTCCACAATTTTAACTAGCAAGTTATTTCTGTTCATAGCTCCCATTCATGTCATGTCAAAAATCGTCAAGGTTGCCGTGGTTCAGGCAGCCCCTGTCTTGTTTAACAGTGAGCAAACCATCTCAAAATCCGTCAAGCTCATTGAGGAAGCCTCAAAGAAAGGCGCGGAGTTGGTTCTGTTCCCTGAGGCGTTTATCCCAGCCTATCCACGTGGATTGACCTTTGGTACAGTTGTTGGTCACAGGTCCCCTGAGGGGAGGGATACATGGCAGCGTTACTGGGATAACGGGGTGATGATACCTAGCAAGGAGACTGATATCCTGTGCGAGGCAGCCAAGGAGCACAACGTGTTCCTCGCCATGGGTGTGATCGAGAAGGACAGCGAATACAGCCAGGGAACCCTGTACTGCACCACCCTCTACATCGGCCCAGATGGCAGGATACTCGGGAAGCACCGTAAACTCAAGCCTACCGCTGGTGAGAGGCTAATCTGGGGTGAGGGTGACGGTAGTACGCTGACGGTGATTGATTCAGAGCTCGGCAGGATTGGTGGCTTGATCTGCTGGGAGAACTATATGCCATTGGCACGCATGGCAATGTACGGTAAGGGTGTTGAACTATATCTCGCACCGACGGCGGATTCAAGGGATACGTGGCAGGCAACAGTACGTCACATCGCCTTAGAGGGACGATGCTTCGTTCTAGGATGTAACCAGTTCGTGACCAAGGACATGTATCCGGAAGACCTTGTTGGCGTTGAGGATCTTGAAGGATTACCAGAGATAATGTGCAAGGGAGGAAGCGTTATCATATCACCTCTTGGCGAGGTTCTCGCTGGACCACTATTCGATGAGGAAGGCATACTATACGCTGACCTTGACCTTGGGGAAGTTGCCCGCAGTAAACTGGACTTTGATGTCGTCGGCCACTACGCAAGGCCCGACGTATTCAAGCTGGTGATAAACGAGAAGCCGGCTCCCCCTGTTTCCTTCGAGTAGATTAGCCTACATCATTTTCTTGTAGATGAACTCGATGACATGCTCCTCACCGAACTCTTTCGAGACCTGTATCTCCCGGTGGAATTTTACCAGAGTGAAGCCCAGAGAAGTGAATATTTCCTCTATCTCCTTTACCGTGTAAGCCCTAGAGTACATCTCCTGCCCCATGATGTTCACGATGACATCCGACTCAGGGTCACTGGACTCCTCCGCTGGTTCATTGAGAGCGAGGTAGAAATATCCCCCGTCCTTGAGTGCAGTGTGAATTCTCCTAGTAGTCTCCTTGAACATGTCTGGTGTGAGCAGCAGCATTGAGAAATTGGATAATATACCATCAAACTCGGATATATTATGGATATCTGTCATGGACATCTGCTCGAACCTAGCCCCAGGGACATTACTGGACGCAACCTTTACCATTTCTTCGGAAAGGTCGATACCGAGCACATCAAACCCTTTCCCTGTCAGGTGTCTCGCGTAAGGAACACCTGTACCGCAGCCCAGATCCAGCACTCTTCCTTTCCCTACGAAACCTGTAAACTCGTTGAACAGGTCACTGATTGGTGATATAGCCCTGTGATCGTATGACCCTGCAATGTTATCCCATGCCTTTTTGTTCATGTCAAGGATTTTAGTCAAAGCCCGTCCCTCGTTAAGTCTTAAATGATAGAGTTATGATGTTATCGGTAATTGGTTGGAAACTTTGTTAGGCGTTTTGATTCGACGCCACCAAAAAACGAGTTATTTCATAAAACATCAAAAATAATTCAATATTTCGTTAAAAATTGCCCTATATTGGGCGAAAAAACATCTAAAAAATATAAATAAAAAATATTTGAGTAAAATTAACAAGGTATATTACAGCCTCAGCTTTATTATATATTGAAGTTTTTGCATTGAAAGGTAAAATATCAAAGTATCTATCCTTTAGAGGATATGGTTTTATCAGCGTAGAAGGTCAAGAGAAGGACATCTTTTTCCATGTATCCAAGTACTCCCAAGAGGAGCTACCTGTTCAAGACAGAATGGTGGAGTTTGATGTCGAGGTCACCGAGAAAGGGAAAGAAGCAGTTAATATCAAAATAATCCGTGAAGGTTCGGATGAAGCCGAGGAGTCCACGGAAGAGCCTATTGAAGAAGTTGAGGAAGACCCTGTCGTAGAGGTCGAGGAAGAAGTTCCAGCTGTGGAACCAGAGGCTCCTAAAGCCGAAGTTAATGATCTAAAGAAGCTGAAAGGAGTAGGTCCAAAGTACAGAGCCTTACTTGAGAGCGCAAGTGTAACCACATGCAAGGAAGTGTCTGGGTACGCACCCGAGGTCCTGTTGGAGAACCTATTAGCGATAAACGAAAAAGAGCAGATAACGAAAAGACCACCCACTTTGACTAAGGTTAAAGAATGGATTGATTTGGCTGCAAAAGTAGTTGAATAACTTGAGTAATCATACGAGGAGGGCTTAACCTCTTTGAGTATTCAATTGAAATCTGAGTGGATGCTACCAAGGGTTGAGACGTTAAAGATACTGCACAACCTTGTTGAAGGAAAATACAACGAGGAACTGGAGTGTATCCAGTACTCTGACCGGGAGAACAAGAAAACCCTCCTTGTCATAGCTAACGAGAGAGGATATTCTGGGTCTGTGAACACAACTGTTGCACGGAAACTCAAGGCCTTCCTAGAGGAAACCGAGTTTGAGAGGATCTTTATCTTCAGCGAGGTCCAGACCGAGTCCGCATACAACCTGCTAAAGTACCATGAAAAGGCGACACTGTACACCTCAAACTCTAGGATACAGCTGAAAACAGATGAGATACTGGAGGCTTTCAAACAGTTGGCTAGCACCATGTGTGAGATGGAGTGCGGCGTCAAACCGATTGAAAGAAGTGACTGCAAAGCTACCGTGAAGGGAGCCGAGACATGCACCATCAGGACTCATATCGACAACGCCGAGTTCCATGCTAGGATGGGGTGGAAAGACCAGTTACTGCAGGGCTTCCTTACTTTGATGGAGCACAAACAGGAACTACTCGAACGAGGGCAAGAATCCCTCGACGAGTCACCTGAATCCTAATTTTCTTCAACCATCAATTTTCAAATTCAATTGTTTTGACGAAACGCCCCAGATTCATCTGATTCTTTCGGTTCCTTCTTATTCCCGGAACCATCATGTAGCGGGATTAGTGTGAGCATCCTGGAAGGCATGAGGCGTTTCTGGAGAAAACAGAAAACAAACTACAAGCTAATGATAGCAAGGGACAGCCTCACCATGTTCAGCGGCAGACGCCCCTTTGAGACCGGTATGGGCGGCTACGACAGCATATTCTTGAGCCGCCTCGGGGCCTCAGTGGTCCAAATCGGGTTCATCAAGGGCATCCTGAGTTTTCTCAATATGGTATTGGGTGTGCCCAGCGGCTGGCTAATCGACAGGTCAAATGATATCCGTACCATTTACTTCAGAAGCTTCGTGTTGAGCCTTCCTGCCTTGCTTGGGCTATACTTTACCAACGACTGGCGCATGTATCTGGGGGTAATGCTGGTATACACGGTAGCCCTCAGCATCCAGTACCCGTCCCAGCTCATCATAGACATCGACTCCATGGACGACGCCAATAGGGTCTCCGGGTTAGGGTTCCACAGGACCATCACGGCGATAGCCGGTGTGGCTTCACCAATGCTCATAGCGTACGCAGTTGACTACTTTGGAGGACTGGACTCCGCTGACAGCATTCGTCCGCTCTTCCTCCTGTTTTTCGCGGCTGACCTTGTAATCCTGTACATCGTGACACGGTACACCGAGCCAGTGGCCATCCAGAGGGAGGAAAGCGAGGAGGGGAACCTCCTTGACGGAATTAAGGCAGTTGTATCAGGCCCAATGTCACTGAAACTCATTTTGTTCAGTGAGATATCCACGCTGTTCGCCATGATGATGACCTGGCCATTCCAGGGGATATACCAGGTGGACATCAAGATGGCAAGCATATTCATATTCGGCTGGATAGGGGTCGCTGAGCCAGCCATCGATATCTTCTTCAGCATGCCCATAGCCAACCTGGTCGAAAAGTACGGCAGGAAGAGGACTGCCTACATTGGGCATGTATTCGGGTTGTTAAGGAAACTCCTGCTTGTTCTCACCCCGTCCTCCTTGCCTGTTCTACTGGTAATGGTCAGTGTACTGGGGAGCATCGAGGGGTGCCTCTACGTGGGGATGGACGCGTACAGCCAGGAGATAATACCCCAGAAGATCAGGGGCAGCTACACGGGTCTAAGGAACCTGCTGATGGGGCTAATAGGCATAGCCTCCCCCGTCATAGGAGGGTACATCTGGAACATCAACCCTGATCTGCTGTTCTGGATCCCAGTTGTACAGTGGGGGCTCGTCGCAGCACCGATCCTAGTTATCTTGATGGAGCGATATAGTCAGGATGGGTTTGTAGTGCAGGCCTAGTTCTCTACGTAATATCTTATCAATGCCTCATACTTTTGAATGCCCATCCATTCAGAATACTCGATGGGAGTTCCGAACTGGTCTACTACAGGGTACCCCAAGTATCCAGGTTTGACCCTTCCCGGTCTCACCTCGGACCTACCCATCACTCCTTGAAACCAGTATGAGCCGGCAGTGTCTTGATGCCCTAGGAATAGGATTGCTTCCTCTCCTAGCCCAAACAGGGGGTTAAGGCTCGCGTCTTTGATTTCTGTCTCGGTTTCTATGCCCGGCATCCCGATTACTATGGTTGAGCCAGTCCTTGACTCGTTTTTGTAGGCCTTGATTATCTTGGCGTTAAACTTTGTACTCGGAAACATGCGTGTATCTACAACTGAGTTGACTGATTGTATCCTAACCCTTGCTATTATCAATGAATCATCAACCATCTCATCGAAACTTCGGAAACCCGAGTAGCTAATGTAAAAGGCTGTTCCCCTGGGTTTTCGAGGCGTAATTACGCCGAATATTATCGCCGATGAAAGGATGATGACCGTTAATAGGAGTAAAACATGGAATCGTTTCTTCAACGTGGAATTATTATAATCTCAAAAATGTAAAAAACGTTCCGTCCCAGTAAGGATTTTATTCCATGAACATGTCTGAGGCGTATCTATGATATTCGTTATCGCCGCGGCTCTATCCATCACATGCTTGAGCCTCATTATGAGGTATGCGACCCTCAACACCAAGACCCTGTGGGGTGTGATACTGGGTAACTACCTTACAGCCGCCACGATCATGGCTGGGATGGTTTTCATAGGCGGGTCATGGGATGTCTCCCCATTTACCCTAGGGTTGGGTGCAGTAACTGGATTAACATACGCCGCAGGGATGTACCTTAACCTTACATTGATGGGTAAACGAGGTGCGGCAATCACATCATCCATGATCCAGCTTTCGGTGCTGATCCCGATTACCGTGAGTGTGTTCTTCTACGGAGAGACTATCGGGTCACTCCAGTTACTGGGTATCATTCTAGCCGTGGTATCGCTGCCTTTGCTGGCTGCGAAACCGATGCATAAGCTTGAGTTTGACCGCGAGGTGATTCCCATGATCATTGTAACCATTATCGTCGTAGGGTTCAGCCAGCTTTCCTCAAAGATACTTGTTCAGGCTGGATTGGAGTCACAGAACAACTTCTTTTTCCTCTCCATATTCACATCAGCCGCGTTACTGGTTTCACCCTTGGCTCTAAGGAACCTCGGGGATATCGTTGGTAGGGACGGGTTATTCGGGCTTGGAGTGGGCGTATTCAACGTGGCATCAAACAGGTTCCTGCTGATGGCCCTGACCACACTACCTGGGGCCATTGTTTTTCCCGTGAGCAGTGCGGGGTCACTGCTGTTGGTGACAATTTCAGCCATAATCCTGTTCAAGGAGAAGGTATCCAGAGTGAACCTCGTCGGAATACTACTTACCCTCGCCGCTGTGGTACTCATAAATGTCTAGATAGGTCTTAAATTCCGACAATCATGCCTTCATGTTATGTCTAAACTCAAGATAGGTATAACAAAGAACATTCACAACGGACACTTGGGCTCAAAGGAACGTGACCCCAACCCCGATATGATCGAAAACGGCGGCTTGTACCCACTCCTAGACAGGCTAGACTGCGAGGTGGTGGAGACCTACCAAGCAGAGCTGACCGAGGAAGAGGAGCAGGCATACGGCGCACGGTACAGGATGGGGCTAGCCAGCAACCATACAGCGGACCACGTAGCGTCACTCATCAAGCGAGATATCTTCCCACTTGGACTTCTCAGCAACTGCAACCAGCTCATGGGCATGCTCGCAGGTCACCAGAGGGCAAAGAGCAGGTTCAGTCCACTCAGGGTTGGGCTCATCTGGATGGACGCCCACGGAGACTTCAACACACCAGAGACAAGCCTCAGCGGCATGTCCGGCGGCATGCCAGTAGCCGTGTCCACCGGTCTCTGCCTCCACCACATTAGGAGGGCAGCAGGACTAGAGCCACCGCTACCAATGAGCTACGTAACCATGGTCGGCTTGAGGGACATCGACCCAGCCGAGCAGTACCTCATCGACAAGCACAGGCTCGCCCAGATCTCAGTTGATGACATGAGGGATCAGACACCCAAGATCACAGGCGAGATTGACAGGCTTGCGGCGTTAACCGATCTCATCTACGTCCACATCGACCTTGACGTCATCACCTCCGAGGAGATGCCTGGGCACGGAACACCCGCCCCAGACGGTCCTACAGCAGATGAGCTGGCGAACACCATCGAGGCAATGTTCAAGCACAACCCCAAGGTTACTGGTCTGGGTCTAGCCTCCTACCCTGGGGCCAACGATGTCGATGATATCGGCCTCAAGTCAACCCTCAAACAGGTTGAGGGCGCGGTAAAGGGCATCAAGGCAAGGAAATAGACGCGTCATGGTCTGGAACGAGGTCATCGAGGCGCTGGACTCCATCATAGACGACTATGAGCGAGTTAACCACCTCATTTCTTTCAGACAGGACGATAAAGTACGACAAAAGGGGTTGGACAGAGTATCACCCGTCAACGGAGTAACTGTTGAGCTGGGTTCCGGTCCCGGAAACTTTTCTAAGATGATACATGAACGAATCGAAGGCGAGCTTGTGTGCCTCGATTTCTCGGGGAAGATGCATGAGACGGCTAGAACTAGAAACCGTGAACTTGACCACCACTACGTTAGGGGCGTCTTCGAGTCCCTCCCCTTCAGGGAAGGCTCAATCGGGTTCCTGACAGCCGCCTACGCGTTGAGGGATTCACTTGACAAGGAGGCATCATTCACCGAGATCCACAGGGTACTGGATATGGGTGGAAAATTTCTACTCGTAGATATCGGAAAACCTGATAACTGGATACTGAGAACCGGGATGAGCGCCTATATGCAAATCATGGTACCCCTGATCGGTGCATTAGCTGGAGGAAAACGCCAGAACAACCCATGGCGGATACTCTACGATACATTTGAGATTCTACCGAAGAACGGGAAGCTATCTAAACTGGTCAAAAACATCTTTGGTAAAGCAAGTCTCACAGAGCACTCCCTAGGCGGTTTAGTCACACTTACAGCCGTGAAAAACTAGGGGGGGACCCGATGCAAGGCGAATCCAGCGCCTGTTCCATTAAAGAAGCTCTAAAACGGCTTATTTCAAAACGAATTAGGTACAAAAGTGTCGTTCACCAACAGCGAATTGTGCACAAAAAGCGTGATGGTAAGGCTTTTTCTAGATCTCCTCTCCTTGCCTGAGGCTATACAGTTCATGTATGTTTCCCTCTGGGTCGGCGAAGAACGCAGTCATCCTGCCCCATGGCATCATCTCAGGCGCCTTGATCGGGGTCGCGCCTTTCTTGACGATATCGTCGTATGCCTTGCCCACATCATCAGGTGATCCGCAAGGGAAAGCCAGCTCGAACCTCTGACCTTTCATTTCCTCACGGTAAGACTGGTGCTCCGTTCCCTCGTACATTACCTCAGGGGTGGTTAACGATAACCTGACGCCCTCGTTCTTGAACTCCACATAGTTACCAAGGTCCTCGATGCACTCAAAATCAAGCACCTCCGAGTAGAAGCGCTTCATCACGGGGATATCCGCGGTAATAATTGTTATCAGACCTACTCTGTTCAACATGAGTACATGATTGTGGTGGTCAATAATATGTTAATCGAGCCTGAGGGTGTACCGCTGCTCGTTTACATCCACACCCCATATGACGTGGCGCTTCTCCTCGGTGACCTCAAACCCGTTCTTCATGTACAGAGCCCTAGCCGCCTCCAACGCGTCAATGGTCCACAGGAAGACCCTTTCAAACTCTTTCTCCCTGCAGAAATCCAGTGCCTTTCCCATCAGTTTCCCGCCGAGACCCTTGCCCCTTGTCTCCTTTGTGAGCATAAGCCACCTTAGCTGAGCCTCGTTGTTACCCGCGTCAACGATGGCGATGCTGCCAACAATCCTCATGTTCAACTCCACTATCCAGACGCACTGCCTTGACTTGTCCTCCGAGAGGCTGAAGTCACTCAACGGTCGGGCAACATAAGGCTCGAAGGTGGTGTCAAAACCATATTCCTCGCCGTAAATCTTCCCGTGCAGGTAGGTCAGGTACCCCAGGTCACCTGGCAATAAACCGGTCCTGATGGTGAAACCTTCTGGAAGCAGATTCATAACCATTCTTCACCTGATCCGATTTTTAATCTATCCTTCTATAGTAGCTCAGGTTTAGGAACCTGGTCAACGCTGATACTACGGCGTCAGTTAGTAGTTTCTCGCGGTCAATAACTCCCCTCGTGAACACTCCAGTCACGCCTTGTTTGGTGAAAACATCCTCTACTCCAAGAGAGCTGTCAATAATCTTCTTGCTTTCATCGCTCTCAGAGTCAACCCCCTCAACAAGATGGATTGGCACCTCATAGGATGCACTCGTCCCGATTCCAGTCTGTTTGCCATCGTATACGACGACATAGTTCCGGTCATACCATCTACCGTCAAAGAGCACAACGCCACCCTCGATGCCCACAGAGTAGTCATAATCGATTTCGTAAGCCCGTTTTGCCCTGTTCAAGGCACCCTTGTAGATTAGTTCCTCAGAGTCTGGGAAAGCCTTGACGCCGGACTCGACGTCGGAGGACACTACCTCCACATCAAAGTACTTGGAGAAAGCATCCAGAACAGCCCTAGCCTTAACCGGGTTGGGCGAGCCAACGATTACCCTCATTTTTTCGTTGGCCATTTTCCCAATGCTTTCCTGGTCGTAACCAGTTGACCCAGGTGATAACTGGTGTGCTGCGAAATGCCGAGCAACTCCGCCCCGACTAGTGCTGTGTACTTCTCTGTTACCTTGATCTTCTCGTCCAGATCAGCGTTCTCAGCGATTGACAGTAGCCCTGACAACCCCTCATCAAACCTCTCAATGAGGCTTTCATAGTTCTCCGATCCGGTGTCCCAGTCTGAGCCTTCTTTTGCCTCGGGGACATTGCCTTTCAGTACCTCCCACACGTAATCCTGCCAGAAAACGATGTGGTATAGGAACTCTTTCGGTGACCTTCCGCCCTCGTAGGGAACCATCTGTGCCTCTTTATCAGTCAAACCTTCAATTGCGGTTTTGGCGTCAACGTGCATGTGAACCGCGTTGAGCCTGTCAATAACCGCCTTCCTAACCCATTCATTCATACATACCATGAAGCCATGAAATCTTAATAATTCCTTGCTGGGTGAGGAACGTTAATTATCCGTCATTTTCTCCATTTAACTGGTTGATGGTCAAATGAGTAATAAAACCAAAACAGACTCTGGCGAATCGAAGGAAAAACAAGTGAAATGCAGTCTCTGTGGGGATGTAATTAACCCAGATTCACATACATGTGTTACCTGTGGACACGAAGAAAAACCCTAGACGGTAACGATTATATGAAATCGTGTTCCTTTATCCCCCATGAGCGAACTAGCTGATAAAGTACTACAAGCCATGAAGGACGCAGGGAAACCTGTCCGTCCCGGCGAAGTAGCCAAGGCACTGGGCGTCGAGTCCAAAGAAGTGTCCAAGGCAATAAAGGTCCTAAAGAAGGAAGAAAAGATTCACTCACCAAAGCGCTGCTACTATGCGCCAACCGAGTGATTCTCTTCTAGGATATCATAGGCCAGACCAACGGCTTCACTGATATACCGTTTACACTTTTTCTCCCACATATCCTCAGCGTAGAACTGGCTATCGCCCTCAGACGTATCAAGGTCTACACCAAGCAACTCGCCACAGCTAGTCGAGGCGTGCGTTTTTTCCCATTCATCGATGAATTTTCTGCTGTACCAGTAAACCTTCCGCTTGCCCTCAACGGGCTCGTTCCTGCCATACCATAGACCGAGTCCAAGGATCGCACCGGAAACGGCTCCACAGATGTTGCTTGTCCTCCCAATGCCCGCCGCTAAACCTGTGGCAATCTTTGGTATCATGTCAGAATCTGTTCCATGTAGGTCCGCCAGTGTCTTGAACACCGCCTCGACACATAGGAACCCATCCTCGACGTAGCCAAGTGCCCGCTTTACTGCCGTTTCTTTGTCCATGGGTTAACTCACTGTGGTGAATCTATAAACCGTTTTCTCGATGTACTTCTCACCGGGTCTGAGCACAGTTGACGGGAAATCCGGGTTGTTTGGCGAGTCAGGGAAGAACTGGGTCTCAAGGCAGATACCTCCCCTCCTCGGGATAGGTCCACTCCTTCCAATCTCAGAGCCGTCCATGAAGTTACCAGTGTACAGTTGGACCCCTGGCATCGTTGTGGACACCTCAACCACTCTGCCCGATTCAGGTTCAGTCAACCTCATCTGCGGGTTGGTTATCTGGTTCAGGACATAGTTGTGGTCATATCCCCCACCCCTCTTGAGCTGAATATTATCCTCGTCTATCCTGTCCCCCACTGTGAATTCTTCTCTGAAATCGAATGGAGTATCCTCTACAGACTCCAAAACCCCGAGGGGGAACAAGGCGTCACTCATGGGGGTATACTGGTTAGCGTCAATCCACAGCCTGTGACCCATAGCGTCACTCCCTTCTGCCAGATTGAAATATGCGTGGTTCGTGAGGTTCAGTACAGTGGGCTTCGTCGTCTCCGCGTAGTAATCAATGGCGAGGCTGTCCCCCTCCACCTTGAACATAACAGATACATCAAGGGTGCCCGGGTAACCCTCCTCCAAGTCCATGCTCTTGTAGTAGAAGCGGACCCCGTTCTTAAGGACCTCGGGAGTCCAGACCACTTTATCGAAACCCATCAACCCCCCATGTAGGTGATCCGAGCCAGTGTTCTTTACCAGAACGTATTCCTCTCCATTCAATTCGAATCTTCCCCCCTTGATCCTGTTGGCGTATCTGCCGACGGTGGCGCCCTGATATGTCTTGTTTCCAAGGTACTCGTCCAGTGAGTCAAAACCAAGAACCACGTCCCCCATCCTTGCAGCCCTATCCGGGGCTCTAACCGAGACGATTGATCCGCCGTAGTTGGTTAACTTGACCTCGATCTCGTCAGTTATCGTGAATAACTGGATATCTTTGCCGTCAAATGTTCCCCATGGCTCAGAAGTAACACCCATAGTAGACCCTAGCCCTCCCTACTGAAAGGATTTTTCTACGACTGGGCACACCCTTGTGCCATGAAGACCATTCTGCTCACGGGGTTCGAGCCATTTGGCGATAGTGATGTGAATCCAAGCATCGAGGCTTGTAAAAAACTGGACGGCAAAGAGTACAACGGGTGCAAGGTTGTTGTTAGGGAGGTTCCCCTAAGATACAAGGAGATCCGGAAATGTATCGAGTCCTACATAGAGGAGACCACACCCTCTGCAGTAATGTGCACTGGGCTGGGTGGTGGTCCAACGATAAACCTTGAGCGCGTTGCGATAAACCTAGCAAACGCACGTATCGCATACAACTGCGGGGAAAAACCAGTTGAAGAGCTAATAGTTAAGGATGGTCCAACTGCTTACTTCACGACTCTGCCCCTGAGGAAAATGCTTGAAGCCGTTGAAGCGGCAAAAGTCCCAGTTAAAATATCCAACAGCGCCGGGACATTCGGGTGCAACCAGATATTCTACGACCTCCGAGACTATATCGAGACAAATAACCTGGACGTGATCGGCGGTTTCATACACGTACCGCCACTACCGGAGCAGGCAATGAAAAGAAAGAGTGCCTCCATGAGCCTTGAGTACATAGTCAGGGCACTGGACGCCGCCCTTCAGGCGACATCCGAGATACTCGGATCCTCTTAGTTTTTAAATTTTATCCGTAAGTAATAAATAATTTTAGGAAACGTATTACCGAGATCCGTTGGTAGTTAAAAAAGATACAAGGATATCAATTTTATTTATATTTATTATATTATTTTCATTCAACAATTGTGAATTTGTATATGCAGGACGTCCAGAAAATATACCTGTTCCTAATGAAAAAACCCAGTTACACCCAAAAATCGAGTTTAGGTTAAGTTCTGTAATCGCTTCTGGACAAGCATCCATATTGTCACTTCAACCCGAGCAAGGTAATATTGATAATAGAATCCGAGTAGTTTTGGAACTATCATCTCAGGACCCGAAAAACCTTGACATAATAATTGAAACTGGAGTAACCGTTGAACGGAGCAACGGCAACCTAGCTCAGATCCTAATCGAACCCGATAAATTATATGCTCTGGCTGAAAATGATTTTATCAATTATATCAGATATCCACACATCGCGTATCCCTCAATAGTATCTCAGGGTGTGGATGTGGTAGACGCTGATCTGTTACATGACATCTCGATTGATGGCTCAGGGGTAAAAGTAGCGATATTAGATCTGGGGTTTGAAGGTTACTCCGATCTTGTTGGAACTGAGTTACCTAATGGAATGATCACTCGATCTTTTTCTGAGGGTGGACTAGAAGTAAATGGTGATCATGGAACGGCGTGTGCTGAAATCGTACATGACGTTGCGCCTGAAGCAGAACTATACCTCGTTAGTATGTCAACGGGGGTTGATTTTCTTGATGCTATGGACTGGTTGATATCTCAAGATGTTGATGTTATATCCTTTTCAGTTGGATTCGTTAATACTGGGCCAGGTGACGGTACCGATATTCTTTGTCAAAAAGTTGATGAGGCAGTTTCAAATGGATTACTATTTGTAGCTTCGAGCGGAAATTATGCTGGTGGTCATTATGAAGGGTTGTTCAATGATCCTGACGCAGATAACTGGCATGATTTTGGTGAATACGAGTCAATTGAACTTACTGCACAAGCGGGAGACACAATCGTTCTACATCTTAGTTGGGCAGCTCCTTGGCCCACGAATCAAGATTATGATTTGGTGCTATACGACTATAATTTTGATTACGTTGATTCTTCTGAAAATATTCAAGACTCCTATTATCCCGTTGAGTCTATTTATTATTCAGTAGTATCTAGTGGAAATTATTATGTATGTATCTATGATTATTCAACTACCTCTTCTTATTCCCTTGAGTTATTCTCGACTAACCATGATTTCAACGATTATCAAGTTCCCTCAAGCAGCATTGTAAGCCCAGCATACGGTTCTGGTGCATTTGCCGTAGGCGCAACTGATTGGTCCGATGATTCAATACACTCCTATAGCTCCCAAGGTCCAACAAACGATGGGCGAACAAAACCCGATGTGGTTGCACCTAGCGGGGTGAGTAACTCTGTATATGGTTCATTTTATGGAACAAGCGCCTCGTGTCCTCATGTTGCGGGGGTGGCTGCCCTTCTGTTACAGGATAAAAGTCTCACTGTTAACCAGTTAAAACAAGCCTTGGAAGCGTCAGCTGTCGATCTCGGGTCTGTTGGAAAGGATAATGTATATGGAGCGGGAAGGGTTGATGCGTTCAATTCGCGATTGTATCACAATATTGAACCAACTACAATAGTTACTTCCCCTAACAATGGAGGATGGTTCACAGACTCAGTCAGGCTCGAAGCTGATTCTTATGACGCGGATGGTACGAGCAGACAAGTAGAGATTGAACATAACCTGTATACGAATGATTTGAGTGATGATCGCTGGGTTTCAGATGGCGTGTATATTATAACCTCTGATTTATGGTATCATGATTGGAGTTCAGGTGGTATCACTTCTTCGACATTTTATTTCAGGACTAGAACCTTTGATGGGTTGGAGTGGGGAGAATGGGACACAAATGACTCTCCGATGGGGGTCGATAACACTGAGCCTGAAGCACCCACTTTAATCGAAGATATTACGGGGTCATCCTGGTCCACGCATAATACACCACAGTACTCTTGGGATACACCAGTCGATGTGGGGAGTGGAATTCAGTACTACGAGGTTAAAATAGATGAATCTACAATTTCCCAAGTCGGGAATACGCATAATCCAACCCTAGAAGATGGAATACATACGTGCCAAGTCAGGGCAGTCGATAATGTTGGAAATATTGGAGGCTGGTCGAACACCGTCACTGTTCAAATAGATACAACAGCTCCATCAGGGTCCATAGTCATACAAAGTGATGACCTGTATACTATCACTCAGACCGTGACTCTGAGTTTACAATCCAGTGATTCTGGAGGGAGTGGAGTAATTGATTATGCGTTATGCACTGATGGAGTAACTTGGGGGGATTGGCAGACATACGCCGAATCTCCAAGTGTAAGTCTAAACCCAAGTGATGGGCTGAAAACATTATACGTGAAATACAGGGATCAAACACTGCTAGAATCCGAAACATACTCGGATACCATTACTTTAGATGAGACCAGTCCAGGCACACCTATTCTCACTACCCCACTCGTATCTACTATAATAACTGATACAACTCCTCTTTTCTCATGGAGTCCAGTCTCTGACTCAACGAGTGGATTGGCCAACTATTACCTTGAAATAGATGTGCTGTCTACATTTGATTCTCCTAGCCTATTACAAGTGACACAATCTGAAACATCATTCACACCTGTAACCGAGCTGGGATACTCAACATGGTACTGGCGAGTATATGCCGATGATAACGCGGGAAATGAAGGTACTTACTCGGATACCTGGAGCTTCTCTATAGCTACACCCTATGCTATAACCGTTGAAGCATACTGTGAATCTTGTCTTGAGATGAAAATCGTGACCTTCTCCTTGAACAGTATTGATTATCAGACTTCGGGTACATTGTCCGGGTTACAGTTATCAAACGATTTATCTGCACCTAGAATGGACGGGTCACCTCTACATGGGTTTAAAGAATGGACAAAAGATGGGGCAAGTTACTCCAATGAACATGATATTACTATATCCGAGTCCGGTACTTATCGAATAGTATTCGAGGAGAAGACACCAGGACTGGATCTATATGTACAGGAGCAATCATACGCACTTGTTTTAAATTACAACGTCAATATTTGGAGTAGCCAGACCTATACCGGTGCGATTGTATCTGTAACCTTCTCCGATGGAGAAATCGACCATTACACAACAGAAATCACTACCGACCTTGTTATCGGTGAAAGTATTGTATCCATTCCGTTTGATACCATTCAAAATCTTGACACAAGCTATATCGGAGGTTCAGCCTTAACCACAGATATATCCGTAAAAGAATCAGATGAGAGCTTAATTTTTCAAGATTCTACAACGGTAACTATTTTAACCACCACACGAGCCAAGGCGTGGACTCGGGTTGTTGAAACTGTCTCCAACTGGGGCATGTACTCTTCGTTTGACCGCCCAATAGTCTGGAATGATATTGTTGTATTTGTTGTATCTAACTGGGGTATATTCCCCAGTATCTAACACGTTTTTACTTCATACGAACAACTATGTTTGGACGTAGAGTCCTCTCATCCGTGATTACAGCGGATTTTGTCTCCTCAATCCCCTCAATATCCCTGAGCTTTTCAATGAAATCCGATAACAGCCTCAATGTCCTGAACCTCGCCTTGAGGACAAGGTCAAACTCTGCCGCCTGGACATCGATGATCTCTTCTATTTCCCTGAAATTGCTGAGGAGTTTGATGATCTCCGCTTTTGGTATATGCCCCTTACCGGGTATGACCTCCATCAAGTCAACAAGCAGCAACGCTCCAATGGGCCAAGGTGTATCTTGATAGTCGATCAACGCCTTGTATCCAGTGATTACTCCCTCGTCCTCGAATTTTTTGATCCTACGGTGCACCGTGGAGATAGGTATGCTAAGCATCCCTGAGAGTTTCCTGCTTGACATTCCCGATCTTCGGGATATGACCTTGAGAATTGACTCGTCTTTTTCGTCCATCATGACATCAACTACGTAATGAGAAATTTTCCTAAAATAAAGCATTTTCCTCTAAGATTTTCTCATATTTATGGGATAAGCCTTATCTCGATAAGCGGAAACATCATCTTGCAAATGCAATCTCAACAAGAGACTGATTTCACGGTAGTTACCATCCCGACGATACCGGGATACAGAATAGCAAAAGTCGTTGGTCTAGTAAACGGGTTATCCCCCCGAACCAGAGGTATTGGAGGCGTCTTCCTAGGCGCTCTTCAGTCAATTGGAGGCGGAGAGATATCCGCGTTCACATCCGAGATAGAGAAGGCCCGAGTAGACGCAATCTCACGCGCAATAAAACAAGCCAGGAGCCGAGGGGCTAACGCCATCGTCGGATTGGACATCGAGACCTCTGACATGGGAGGCACATCATCCTACATCACGCTACTATCAGCCACTGGAACGGCTGTGGTGGTCGAAAAGGAGTAAAAACAGTGGAATACCTACGAGATTCTGAAGTAACTATAAAAGTTCCAAACACATCAAACAACAAAGGAGAAATGAAATAAATGAGCGATTTTGACTTCGGTGGAAGAAGATACGATATTCCCGAAGTACCAAACAACGTTAGAAAGATAACCGCCGTTGTGGTTGTCCTTCTAATCGTGGCAATTTCAGGAGTAGTAGCACTAAGCACGGCTACGGTCAGGGTGCCATCCGGTTACAGGGGGGTACTCCTAACTTGGGGTAAAGTGGAGCCAACTATCATGGGTGAAGGTCTGGGCTTCAAAGTCCCATTCAGCCAAACCGTAGTATTGATGAACGTCCAGATCCAGAAAGCCGAGTCAACCGAGGCAACTGCAACAGCTGACCTGCAAGAGGTATCAACCACCGTTGCGGTGAACTTCAGGCTCGACCCTCTGAGGGTCAACGATGTTTACACCGACCTAAGGCAGGACTATATCAACAGAGTCATCAAGCCGAACATTGAGGAGAGTCTCAAGGCAACCACAGCCGAGTACAGGGCAGAGGAACTGGTTACAAACAGGGCAGCAGTCAAGGCTACACTTGATAGTATTCTGGCGGAGAGGCTGGCGATATTCAACATTGACGTTGTCTCTGTAAGCCTAACCGACTTCGCGTTCAGCCCAAGCTTCAGCGCGGCGATCGACGCTAAGGTAACCGCTGAGCAGCAGGCACTTGTATCCAAGAACGAGCTAGAACGGATCAGGTATGAGGCACAGCAGCAGATTATCCAGGCCGAGGCGGCAAAGAACGCCACCATGAGGAGAGCTGAAGGTGACGCATTTGCCCAGATCATTGAGGCAAACGCTACAGCTAAGGCAATCGAGATAATCACCGCACAGATGACCGATGAGTACGCGAACTATCTCTGGCTACAGACATGGGACGGTAGACTACCCGCTGTAATGACCCGGGACGAGCAAGGACTCATCATCGATGCGTCCGATTTCGTCACCCCCTAGGTGATGAATTACTCTTCCTGATTTTCTTTCTTTAAAAGAAATCCTGAATTCCTTTATTATAAATCCGGCACCATCACATGAATAAATTTGCTGGCGAAAGGCATCAGAGACACACATGGAGAGATTAGAGTTCTTCATGTCGATGATGACCCGAACCAGTTCGAGTTCATAAAATTCTTCTTAAACCAAGCCGACCCAATACTCAATGTCAACTGTGTGGGTACGCCCACTGATGTTTTCCGTGAACTCGAGACCGGAAATTACGACTGTCTAGTCACCGATTTCCAGATGCCTTTGATGGATGGTATTACCCTTGCATCAAAAGTACGGGAAAAACATTCAACTCCAATTATCCTATACACTGGTCAGGGGAGTGAAGAGGTTGCAGAGTCAGCTTTCACAATTGGAGTGGATGATTATATCAGAAAAGAGATGGACCCAAGCCATTACCAGGTGTTAGCAAAGAGAATTAGGCACGTAGTTGAAAAGAAACGCGCTGAAACTCTTTATCAGAGTGCCATTGAAGGCATTCGCGATGGAATGTGCATCGTAGTTGGGCAAACTATAGTATATGCCAATCAGATACAGGCGGATATCTTTGGAGCCAAATCCCCCGCTGATATTCTTGACACTGAAGCATTGAGTTACGTTCACCCAGACGACCTAGAACGTGCCCAAGCTAAGATGATTCAGGCCTCCACCGGTGTTATTGACCCTCCTTTCATGAAGTACAAGATACTGAGAAAGAACGGTGAAACCGTAGATGTCGAGGCACTTACCAGCATAATAAAGTACAACGGCACGGATGCTTTTCTTGTACTTACCAGAGACTTGACCGAGCGGAATAAACTTGAACAGGAACGTATGAAAGTCGAGGAAAGGTTCCGAACAATCATCGAGCTTGCACCGGACGGAATTGTGACTGTATCCCTGAAAGGCATAGTGACCTCTGTTAACGCTGCATTCTCGAAAATAACGGGATACCAAAGGGATGAGATACTGGGAAAACGGTTCTACCAGATAGGCAGCCTAAGGAATATTGACCTAAGAAATAACCTCAAAGTTTTTGCAACAATAGCAAGAGGAAAATTACCTCCGCCTGTCGAGTTTGTGTTCCAGTTTAAGGATGGAACCCAAGGATGGGGAGAGGCTCATCTGGCATTCATAGATAACAACAACTCCAAGGAGTTACTGGCAATTGTCAGGGACATCACTGAACGAAAATGGGTTGAAAAAGAGGTCAACCAGTACAGTGACGAGCTCAAGAAGATTGTAATTGACAGGAAAAATATTGAAAACGGTCAGGAACGAATCTCCTGGAGCAATCATCTATCCTCAAGTATTGGTGTGGATTTCCAGGATTCCCTGTTTACAATCAATAACAGTATCTCTGAGCTGAGGAAAGACCCTTCCAAACTCAATGAGTTGCTCGATAAGATGGAGCTCAGTGTGGACTCGGCGAGTATCCAACTCAAGGAACTGTTTGATAATGATCCTCACGTTCAGACAAAAGACGTTGACATCTTCAATCTTGTTGAGGAGTCGGTGAATGAAGCAGATATACCTCCCGAGATTGACACGGTAACCAGTTTTAACGGGGCTAATCATTTCAAGGTAAACCCTGACAAGATGAAATTAGCAGTCAACAATCTTGTTAGAAATGCAGTGAATATGATGCCTGAAGGTGGATCACTGAGCGTATCATGTGATTCTTTTGATGATTCCCTCATAATAGAGGTGGGTAGCAATGGAAACCTATTGTTGGATTCTGAAGTTGAACGTCTTTTAGTTGAAGGTTCATTACAAACTGACTGTACTATGCTTTCAATAAGTGAAGGACAGAAAATCGCGGAGGAACATGGTGGTTCAATATTGGTGAACTCTGTAAGGGATAAAGGGACTACTTACATGATGATTCTGCCGAAGGACTATAGGAGTAATCTACAGTCACAAGATGTGAAATATGTAGATTACAAGGTTCAGTAAGAAACCATCTCTAATTAATTGATATTGGAATGTTTTTTTATTATCTATTTCTGAATTGATTGATGAAAAAGAATAGGGTTTATATAAAATATTGATATAAATCAATAAGTACTACTGGTGAGTGTGAATGTCAATAGTAAAAAACAGTGTGACGTTGATAAAATCACGTCCTGAGGCGATTTTCATCTGGACATGGTGTACTTTGATCGCATGTCTCGTAATGGGTAACGGGTTCCCCTCGTTGACACCTACCTTCATGGTGATGGGCTCCATTGCCCTTCTGACGGCTTCAACGTACATCTACAACGATTACTGTGATTCCGAAATGGATGGCCACAGTGATGTTCATTCTGACCGTCCAATAGCAACGGGAGAGGTATCCAAAGGATTTGCTAGAGGCTTCATTGCCGTTACCGCTGTTCTTGGGCTAGGCCTGGGGTACATTATTAACATGAACACTTTCCTCCTTGGCGCAGCCTACTGGGTAATGTTCACCTTATACTCCGCTCCTTTCGTGCGGTTCAAGCGGATATTCATAGTAAAGGAGCTAGTTATCGCAATAGCCTGGCCTCTCCTCGCACTAGCCGGTGTTTACGCTATCGGTAACACGTTCAGCTTTACCGGCATCTACGCTGGCTTGATGATGGGTATGTTCAGTTTCATGGGGATGCCCGCACTGAGTGACAGCTTTGACGAGAAAGAGGACAAGATGTACGGGATAAAGACACTCGCGGGAGCCCTATCGTGGCCCAACAGAGTGTTGCTCCTTGTTTCAGCTCTCGTGTTGATGATGGGGATAACCCTGTTAACGTTCAACCGGCTCGGTTTCAACGCCGTCCTACCAATTACTATCGTAGGATCAAGCCTGCTACTTCTCAGAATGGTGGCTCCAATCTACAAGAGCTTTGACCAGGAGAAAGCGTTGAAGGTACGCAAGATCACATACCTGTACGTTATGCTTTCACAGGTATTCGTTGTACTTGGCTCAATGAGCCTTCCACTCCCCTTCTAAAAACTGAAGTTTCTACCTACTTTCTTTAGGAAATATCCTAATCCAGTTGCAGCGTATGCGTAAAGAACCGTGTAAAGCGCTGCCTTGTACCATATCATGGGGTCAGCATGGGTCTTTGTTATAGTATCATTTGTGGAACCGTAATATGTATTCCAGAGGCTATTTTTCTATAAATGCTTGGCAATTAATTTCTTTATTTTTCTCAGGTCTCGCTGCTTTCTCTTTAGAACCGCGATCACATTGAGTTTCTTGGGGATGTCTCCAAGGGTTCCCTCATCGATTATTATTAACGGTGACTTGACTTTCCATTTACTCATCTCATCAATCACGAAATTCGGGTCAACCGAGTCCAGTTCGCTATCGATTATTATCATATCATAAACCCTGCGGAGCGCTTTCAATGCTTGAGAGCCGTCCTCTATGAGGTTTATCTCCATTGTTACGCCTGATTCCTGTAAACCTTCCAGAACAAAGTTACATACCATCTGGTTTTCAACCACAAAAAGGACCTTGCTGGAGTCTTCTTCTGGGTCCTCTTCGACTGGTTCATCCTCAAAATCTTCTTCCATATCCGGTATATCTTCAATTAATTGCTCATCTACCAGATTTTCCTCAATTACGTCTTTGATCTCTGGAATGTCCTCTGATATTTCCATTTCTTCCGGTTCTTCAAGCGCAGGTATTTCCTCTTCGACCAGTTCTGGTTCTACTTCCGGTGAGGAGGCTTCTGTTGGTTCAATGGGTTCCTCTTCAATGATTTCTGGCTCAGTTTCAATTGTTGATTCTGGTTCAGGTGTTTCTTCTTTTTCTGGAGTGACTGGTTTCTCTTCTATAACCTTTGGCTCTATCTCGACCTCAGTTTTAGGTTCTAAAATTTCCTTTTCAATGATTTCTGGCTCAGCCTCAATTGTTGATTCTGGTTCAGGTGTTTCCTCTTTTTCTGGAGTGACTGGTTTCTCTTCTATAGCCTCTGGCTCTATCTCGACCTCAGTTTCAGGTTCCAGAATTTCCTCTTCTACTGATTCAACTGGCGTTTCTTCAACAATTGGTTCTTCCGTTATTGGTTCCGGGAGATCCTCTGCTGTCTTCACCTCTTCGATAGGCTCAGGTGTAACTTCTGGCACCCTTTCTGGCTCAGTTTCAGCCTCTAAAACTTGGGGTTCAACTTCCTCCTGCTTTATTTCCGGTTCTGGAGGAGTTTCTTCCACGACTTCGGTTTTTTCTATGATCGTTTTCTGTGTTTTCGCTCTCTTTTTCTTCATCTTTTCGAGTTCATCAAGTAGTTTTAGAGACCGTTTTTTCTTTGGAGGAGATGTCGTATCTGGTTCTGTGGGTTCCTGTGTTGATGTGACCTCTGTTGAAGCGTTTTCTGGTTCTTCTTGTCTCGGAACTGGTTCAACGGCTACAGTGAAACCAGTTTGCTCCAGTTGAACGGCGTTTGATGCCTGAAACTTCGTTTTACATGAGATGCAAAGGAATAGACTCTGCACTCTGTTTGCCGAAAACTTGCATTCTTGGCACTCAAAATACGGGTCACTGTAGCTGAAACCCTTGTCGTTGTCGAGAATCTTGTCTGAATCGATGGTATCGTTACAGACCGGGCAGGTAAGGGTGTTTCCGCCTTTGAACTCGTCGAATGTCCCCCAGTGCTCGCATGGGGCGTGAACTATTTTTCGTCTCTCTCGCAGTTTTATTGATCCACAACTGGGGCAGGTCTTTATAATTGATGACGCGTGGCTGCCGCAGCCTGGGCATAGTAGTAATATACCGTTATCAATCCTGTCCAGCATCCCTTTCCGGACAAGTGACTCAAGAATATGGAACGACTCCATGTCCGAGTACTGCGTCTTTAAAACGTCCAGTGTGCCTGGTACGATCCCTTTCTGTGTGCGATTAACCCAGATGACGTCACCGTCCATACCCTCTAGTAAATGTAGGACATGTTCCTCGTCTTGAGATAGTTCAGCCTCAATGAACTCACTAGAGCTACCTAGGCTGTGTTCTGAAATCATTTGCACACCGGAATGTGTACTGTTATTTATCGGGGTTAAAAACGGAGATGGAATCAAATACAGTATGTCAGTTCTATGTTTATATTACGTTTGAATCAAAATTCATATGTCTAAGGAAGTAGGCTCTTGTTTAACCCTATGAAATGCACATTAACCAGTCGTTTTTTAGAATGGTGCCGCCGGAGTGATTTGAACACTCGACACCTCGGTCTTCAGCCGAGCGCTCTCCCATGCTGAGCTACGGCGGCACGTACTCAACTAACCATGCCATTACAATAAAAGTGTTTTCCGGGAAGAGAAGAATATATTTTCAGCCTCTATTGAGAATAATGATAAAAAGATTTGAGGAGGTTTCTATTCTTCGATTCGCTCGACCTTGAAAGCCACAGGTCTTAAACCGTCGTTACAGCAGGTGATGCTGATGCCCTTCTCCTTAAAGTAAGGGAAGTTTCCTCCGTTCTTCAACACGTCCACGCTGGTGTAAATTGTCCTCCAGGCAGACTCGCAGAAACCCTCAGGCATACCTTTCTCAATGATGAACTCCTGTCCCTCGGTATAGTATGGGCATTTTACCATCCAGTCTAACTTTTCCACTGGGTATTCATCCAGAAACTCGTCTGGGTCAGCTACCTTGAGCACTGTAATCTTTACTTTTGACATTGCAGGCGATTATGGGTCAGAAACGTATTAATGATTATCCTGTCCAATCGTTAATTCTAATTATAGGGTTGGATGTACATTATCCATGTTTAAACCCGTTCTAGACGCCCTTGAGGCAGAGATCTCAGGGCTCATCGCGCTAAATTACGTCGCCGAAATAGCCCAAAACCACAGGATTCAGGCAAGCCCCGGAATCAGGGACGCCTGCGTATATGCGTTAAACGAATTCGAGAGGCTAGGCATAGAGGCGGAGCTGAAGAGCTACCCGGCAAACGACAAGGACTATGACTGGAGCAGCCTCAGGTTCAAAGAGTGGAGCTGCAACGACTCTTGGCTCAAGATAGTTGGACCCGAGGAGAAGTACATCGCCAGATACGGCGAGAAAAAGATCTCAATCATCCAGAGGAGCATATCGACTCCAGAGGGTGGTCTTAAAACCGAGGTTGCGGTGCCCAAGAACAAAGGCGATGCGCCTGAGGACTACGAGGGAATCGATGTCAAGGGGAAAGTTGTGGTCTCCAAGGGGGATGTCCACAAGGTCAACCAGCTCGCCCTCGTTGAGAGAGGCGCTGTCGGTATAATTTATGACGGCATGTTCGTGCGATCAGACCTGCCAGAGGGAACCCTTGATGACACTCTCAAGTACACCAGCTTCTGGTGGAGTCCAGGCGATGTCTATGGTCTTGGATGGGTTGTTACCCCGAGGACTGGCCGTGAGCTAAGGAAAAAAGTAGAGTCAGGCGAAACAGTCAAGGTGGAAGGATTCATCGAGGCTGAGCTCTACGACGGATTCCTAGACAATACCGTTGCCACGATCCCCGGTGAGACAGACGAGGAGGTTATCGTTATCGCCCACATCTGCCACCCAGAGCCCAGCGCAAACGACAACGCATCGGGCTGTGGGGCAGCAATGGAGGCAGCCCGAGCAATCAGCAAACTCATCAAGGACGGCGTACTGGCGAAGCCAAAGAGGACCATCCGGTTCACACTTGTCCCAGAGATGTCCGGTACATGGGCGTACCTAGCTGACAGAGAGGCAGACTTGCCAAAAATTATCGCAGGGATGAACCTGGACATGGTCGGTGAGGACCAGGACCAGACTGGAAGCGTCCTCGTGCTACACAAGACCCCGGACAGCCTGCCAAGCTACGTGAACGCTGTCTGTGAGGCAATCTTCGAGGCTACCCAGAAGGAGTTCAAGAGCATCGGCGGCAACCCATGGATGGCTACGTTCAGGCACGCTGTGGGCGAGTTCAGCGGTGGGAGCGACCACTACATCTACTCTGACCCATCCGTCGGCATCCCATGTACAATGATGATCCAGTGGCCAGACAAGTTCTACCACACAAGCGATGACACAATCGACAAGGTTAGCCCAAAGAGCCTAGCCAAGGTGGCGACAATAGCGGGTACCTTCGCGTATTTCATGGCAAACGCCGGAGATAAAGAGGCGCCGTGGATCGCAAGCCAGGTGGCTAGCAGGGAGAAACAGGGCTTATCCAAGATGGTGCAGGAGTCACTTGACGGCGCATCAGTCTACGATATCGACGCGCACAAAGTGGACAAGGTCAGAGACTACCTGAAAGAGAAAATCGAGTACGACGTGGAGGTGGGCATCGAGGCCCTCAGGAGCATAAAACGCATCGCACCAGGCTGCGAGGACACGATAAACCCACTCATCAGCAACCTGATGGCAGAGGCGGAAGAAGAGTACAATCACGCCATGAAGATCCTTGAGGACCTTGCAAAGAAGCAGGGCATCACCGAGCTTCCCGACTATGAGCCGGAGGTTGAGGCGGAGCCAGAGGGCTCTGACCTGATCCCGGTCAAGCTGTTCAGGGGTCCATTGTCATCACGTCCATGGATGAACGCGTTGAGCAATGAGGACCAGGAGGCCATGAGGCAGGTGAACAAGAAGCACGGCATCACCTACGGTGGCCCGAGCACCCTCGCACTCTACTGGACAGACGGGAACAGGACTGTCAGCGAGATCAGCAGGCTGGTTGAGCTTGAGACAGGGGCAACAAACTTGCCGTACCTCGTGGACTTTTACAAGTATCTTGTGAAGGGGAACCGGGCGAAGTTCCTTGACCGATAAACTTTAAACTGTCCTACGCATCCCTATCTTCTCGGTTGGGCGGGTGGTCTAGTGGTATGACATCGCCTTGACGTGGCGAGGGTCGCAGGTTCGATCCCTGCTCCGCCCACCATTTTATTTATCACCATAAAACGGGGAGTAAGGTTTAACAAACCCAATCTTTCTTTGAGTGGCAAGGTAGCTACCATGGTAGACAAAACTATTGATTGCATCGGGCTATACTGCCCAGAACCTATTTTCAGGACAAGGACCGCTTTGGATGAACTTGAGAAGGGACAGGTGCTTAGCGTCACGGCAGATGATCCGGCGGCCGAAGAGGACCTGAGAAGGCTCGCGAAGAGGCTTGGTCACGAGATAGTCGAGGTCACCCATGATGGTGACGAGGTAACTCTCCTCATCAAAAAGTAGATAATTATTGTTTTTTCTATTTCTTTAAATAATTCGCTTCTCTTCAACTAACCAATTATGTCCGATATTCTCAAAGTGTACATGGATAACGGCGCGGCGAAGCCTGTTGACCATAGGGTTATCGATGAGATGAACCTGTACCACACTGAATTTTATGGGAACCCCGCGTCTTTCCACACCAAGGGCTTCGAGGCTTTGAAAGCCTTGAACGCATCGAGGAAGCATGTCGCCGGGCTCATCAACGCAGACCCCAAGGAGATCACATTCACGTCAGGCGCTACCGAGGCAAACAACCTTGCCCTCATTGGAGGCGTCAGGCGGTACAAGAAGAGGGGCTCAAAGATCGTCATCTCAGCGGTCGAGCACATCAGCGTCTTCAACATCACCAAATCCCTCACCCGTGAGGGGTTCACAGTCGAGCACTGCCCAGTGGACGAGCACGGCGTGATTAAGATAAATGAGCTTGAGAAGCTCGTGGACGATGATACAGTTATGGTCTCAATCATGACCGCAAACGGCGAGATAGGGACAATCCAGCCCATCAAGGAGGTAGCGGAGATCGCCCACAAACATGAAGCCCTGTTCCACTCAGATGCAACAGCCGCAATGGGGCAAATTGACCTAGACGTCAGGGCATCAAACGTTGACTATCTGACCCTATCAAGCAACGATATGTATGGTCCAAAGGGTGTTGGAGCACTATACGTAAAGACCGGTGTCAGGCTAACCCCTCTTATGATCGGAGGCGGTCAGGAGGGAGGGGTACGCTCAGGATCGGAGAACATCGCAGGAATCGTTGGGATGGGCAAGGCAGCCGAGTTAGCCAAAGCTGAGATGGCTGAGGAGTCCAAGAGGCTGATGGATCTAAGAGACGCGCTTATCAAGGGTCTGCTTGAGGTCATCCCTGTGAGCTACCTAAACGGTCACCCTGAGAACAGGTTACCCGGTAACGCAAATATACGGTACAGCTTCATCGAGGGGGAGGCCCTGATTATGAGTCTGGACGCCATCGGAGTCACACTGTCAAGCGGCAGCGCATGCGCCGCCAAAACCCTTGAGCCAAGCCACACTCTTTTGGCGTGTGGACTGAAACACGAGGAAGCCCATGGTAGCCTTGTGTTCACGTTGGGAAAGAATAATAACCGCGGTCATGTGGATTACGTTGTAAGAGAACTGCCAGGAATAGTGCACAGGCTTCGAGCCATGTCACCCCTGACACCAAAGGAGCTACAATAATGTACAGCGAAAAAGTATTGGACCACTTCAAGAACCCGAGGAACGTCGGTGAGATGAAGGACCCCGACGGAGAAGGCACAGTTGGTAACCCTGTCTGCGGTGACATGATGACCATGTACATCAAGGTCAAGGAAGACAAGATCGAGGACATCACATTCAAGACCTTTGGGTGCGGCGCAGCTATAGCAACAAGCAGTATGACTACCGAGTTAGCCAAGGGAATGTCCTTGGACGATGCAATGGGGATGTCAAGGCAGGACGTGGCTGACGCGTTGGATGGTCTACCCCCGGTGAAGATGCATTGCAGCAACCTAGCTGCGGATGCACTACATGACGCGATCAAAAACTATAAGGAGAATAAAGAAAAATGAGTGAAAAAGTAAAGTGTGGAATCTGTGGAACAGTCGCCGAGGGCGAGGAATGCCAGCTTATGGCAGTTGTCGTCAACGAGAAAGGCGAGGAGACCAAGGTCTGCTGCCACCACGTCACTGACGGTAAACAGTAAAAAACCACCCCTTTTTATCCGGAAATATTGCTTCTAAATAGTAAAGGTAAATAAGCATGGCAGAGTAGACATGCAGCAAGGAGCTTAAAATTTGGATAAAGCAAAGCTGGCATCACAGATTTCACTTGTGATTAACCCGCTGCTCATAACGTTGGCAACTTTCATCCCGTTGATCCTCAAGTTTGGAGGCACAAACAGGTGGAACCTGTTCTACATCACAGCATTCTTCGGGTTCCTGCTACCCTTTGTGGGTGTCCTAGTCCTGATGAAAAAAGGCTATCTAAGCGACATGTTTGCGAAGGATAGGATGGAGCGTTTCATACCATTCCTGGTAAGCCTTGTAAGTTACTCCTTAGGGACAGTTGTCCTGATTTATATTCAAGCCCCCGGTGCAATCACTGCATTGATGGCAACGTACATCGTGAACGGTATTGTTCTGATCGCAATCACCACAAAATGGAAGATCAGTATCCACGCGTCAGGCGTCACAAGCCCAGTCACGGCGTTGGTGTACCTATTAGGTTCCCATCTGATCCCGCTTTTCCTCATATTCCTCCCAGTCGCATGGGCTAGGCTTGAGTTGAAGGCACACAGCAAAATGCAGTTGACAATGGGCGCCCTATTGAGTGGGGTATTAACCTGGATAGAGATGGGGTTCTTTATGAACCACGTTTTCCTGTTGTAAAAAAATTATTTATCCTTGACTTTCTTGGCGACCATTACGCCGTAATCATAGGATTTCTTCCACTCGTCCTCAGTGGGCTTGTATGATACGTCAAGGTCACTGTCAATCATTTCGATTCCAGCGAGCTTCATCTGCTCCTCGACGAACTTCCTTGCGCCGCCTGCCCATCCGAAGCTGCCGAAGCCTGCCCCGAACTTGTTCATTGGTTTAAGACCACGCATGTATGCGAGGAACCCGGCTACCGTTGGGTAGACATGGTTATTGAGGGTGGGGCTTCCAACGAGGACTGCCTTTGCCTCCTGTATCTCTGCCATGACGTCGCTCCTGTGGTTCTCTGACAGGTTGAACACCTTGCATTCAACTCCCATGGATGCAACACCTTCAGCGATGGCGTATGCCATCTCCTGGGTGCTCTTCCACATGGTGTCGTAGGCGATGACCACCTTCTCCTTTGTCTCACCGGCTACCCATCCGACGTACTTCTCAAGGATCTGACCGATGTCCTTCCTCCAGATGACGCCGTGACTTGGGGCGATGATTTCTATTGGCACACCGTCCAAGGCGTTGATTGCCCTGCCGACGCTCCTGTTCAGAGGCATCAAGATGTTGGCGTAGTAGGTTAAAGCTTCGTGCCATAGCTCCTCCTGGACAACCTCGTCGTTGAAGCGACCGGTGGATGCGATGTGCTGTCCAAAGGCGTCATTGCTCAGGAGTATCTTGTCCTCTGGGATGTAGCTTACCATGCTGTCTGGCCAGTGGGCCATTGGCACCGCGACGAAGCTCAGGGTCTTACCTCCTAGCTTAACCTCGGGCATGTTATCTGTGGTGGTGATTGGGATATCGCCGTAATACTTAGTGATGATCTTCTGACCACGTTTTGTGGCAACTATCTCCGCCTGTGGCGCCTCTTCCTTGTGGAACTTTACTAGGCTCCCTGAGTGGTCTGGCTCGGCGTGGTTGCTGATGATGTAATCTATCTTGCTTGGGTCCACGATCTCCTTGATGTGGCGTAGCATGGTCTCGTAGAATGGTGCCTTGACTGTATCGACGAGTGCAATCTTGTCAGATACGATCAGGTATGCGTTATAGGTGGTGCCCCTGTGGGTAATGTAGCCGTGGAAACTCTTGATGTCCCAGTCAACGGCTCCAACCCAGTAGACTCCTTGTTTTAGCTGGATCATAATATCACTTACAGTATGATTTCTGAAGGACACGATAAAAGGGTAGTCAATGGTCAAGGTTCATAAAACACGGGACTGTTTAGGGTTCTTATGATGGTCAGTAAGCGAACCATGTACGTTGTCATGCTTGGGACCGCAATATTAGCTGTGGTTGGGGCAGTTTACACTCCCACTCTAATGAACTGGGACGATGGTGGTGAATACGGTGATGTCACCGTTGAAGAGGCGAGTAACTTGATAGATGATAAACCGGACCTTGTTATTCTTGACGTCAGGACCCAAGCAGAGTACGATGAAGGGCACATCGAAGGAGCTATACTAATTCCAAATACCGAGTTATCCGACAGACTGGATGAGCTGGATGATAGTGATGAGCTTCTTGTGTACTGCAGGACAGGTAACCGGAGTTCTGGAGCCGTTGAGTTACTGGAGGATGCTGGGTTCGGCAAGATATACCACATGAACGACGGTATTTCCACATGGATTAGCGAAGGCTACCCCGTGGTCCAGTGAGTTAGGTTATTATCCAACCGCGTCACCCTTTGCGGCATGGAACTCCCCCAGATGAACATCATCTACTTCAGTTTCCTGCTATTCTTGGCTTCCACAGTTTACCAGTACATGAAACCAAAGGAGGAGCGTAAATACACAACCCTTAGTGTTGAGGAAGCCCGTGAGCGAATCAAGAGCGGGGATGTGTACATAGTGGATGTGCGCAGGCAAGACGAGTTCAGAAAGGGGCACCTGAAAAAGGCGAAAAGCATCCCATTGGATGGGTTCAAGGACCGGATGAACAAGATTCCAAAGAAAAAGGATGTCTTGGTCTACTGTGAAACTGGCGCTAGGAGCATCAGGGCTGTCCGATATCTAGAGGTGTCAGGGCATGAGCGAATTCTCCACATGCATCAGGGTATGCGAGGCTGGAAGAAAGCCGGTTACCCCGTTGTCTGAGTCAAACCCTTATTCTACCAATGATTATACTAGAGGAGCCCAAGCATGGAATTAGCCGCGTCCACCCTACATCTACTTGACCGTCCCCTGGAGGATATCCTGGAGGATTTAATCAAGCTTGATGTCAAGAATATTGAGCTAGCGGACAGTGGGAACCACTCATTGAACCCCAAGCGAGTGGAGAGGCTCCAAGAATTAAGATCAAGCTATGAGCTGGAATTCAGCGTCCACGCGCCTTACGCTGACACAAACCTGTCTGCTGATGATGACCTCATACGTGAATGGGTGCTGAAGCGAATCAGGGCATCAATCCGCTTTGCATCGGAGATTGAGGCTAAGAACTTGGTAATACACCCGGGATGGACCACTGCTACAGAGCCGTTCATGCGGGGCAGGTCATGGGACCTTAATATCAGGAGCCTGAGGTGGCTGCAAAGATATGCCGGTGATTACGGCGTTGAGTGCCTGCTGGAGAACGTACCAAACCCGACCCCGTATATTTTGGTCACTGTAGACGATTTCAGGCTATTTGACAATGAGATGACCCCATCACTCAACTATGTCTTGGATATCGGTCATGCCCATCTGCAGGGCGAGGTCTACGAGTTCATTGACTCTCTCGGTTCAAAGATCAAGCATGTCCATGTTAGCGATAATGAGGGCGTTCAAGATCAACACCTGCCTATAGGCGAGGGTACGGTTGACTGGAAATCAGTTATTGGAGCCTTGAAGAAATCCGGTTTTGATGGATGGGTCGTTGTAGAGTCATACACAAAAATGGCAGAGAACCTGTCCTACCTGAAAAAACTACTTTAGCGGGACCTCTATCCACAGCAAGTCTTCAGCCACGATTACCTTTTCGAACACTTGCTTTGCCTCTTCTAGGATAATATCTGGGTTCGCGTACCTTGAACTGATATGCGTTAGAATCAGTAGTGTCACCCCTGCCTTAGACGCTAGTTCCGCCGCCTGGGTAACCGTGGTATGACCGTCCTCCTCCGCTCTCTCCCCCAGCTCGTCCATGAACGTTGACTCATGGATTAACACGTCAGCCCCTCTGGCTAGCTCTGTAAGCTCGTGTGTTGGACTGGTGTCCCCGCTGTACACTATCCTTCTTCCAGGGCGAGGAGGGTCTGAGACCATGTCAGGTGTGATAGTTTGCCCATCGACCTTAACTGGCTCCCCGTGCTGTAGCTTGTTCCAGTCCCTACCTATAGGGATCTTCAGTTCCTTTGCTTTGATTGGGTGGAACTTTCCCGGTCTCTCTGACTCGAAAACCCCATACGACCAGGCCGTTTCCCTGTGTTTTGCCTTAACCGCTTCAACAGTGTACCCTACCCCCTCGTGGACGATACCCGGTTCCTGTATCTCGTAAATGCTTACAGGAAACGATGGTCCTCCAATTGACTCAGAGAAGGCTTTAACGAAATCAATGAGACCCACTGGGCCATAGATGTGGAGATCTTTCTCACGTCTGAGCAGGGACATAGACTGGAGTAGCCCAGGCAATCCGAGTATGTGGTCTCCATGCATGTGTGTTATGAAAATTCTCATATCCCTCTGGAATCCCACGCCTGCCTTGACCATCTGGCGCTGGGTTCCCTCGCCGCAGTCCAGCATGATGACTTCCCTGTCCTTCCTGATGACGATGCTTGAAGAACCCCTTTCTGGGGTGGGCATACTTCCGCTTGTACCTAGAAACGTTATTCGCATGTGGTCACTTCTTGGAAAGGAACTGCTCTGCTTCGAGTGCAGCTCTACATCCACTTCCACATGCTGTCGCAAGTTGTCTATAAACTGTGTCGTTGATATCCCCCGCTACGAACACTCCGGGTATCTGTGTCTTCACGTCATCTGCGACGATATACCCTTCCTCGGTTAACTCAAGCTGATCCATGAACAATTCCGTGTTAGGGTCCCATCCAATTGCGATTAAGACACCGTCCGTGTCTATCTCCCATTCTTTACCCGAGACTGTGTCCTTGAGTCGTGCTCCAGTCACGTAGTCACCACCTAGGACCTCGATTATCTCCGTGTTAAACCGGATCTTGATTTTCTCGTTCTCGTTTGCCTCATCTATCAGATATTTTGCAGCTGAAAACTCGGACCCCCTATGGACTATCAGCATCTCGGCTGCAAACTTTGTTAGGTCCACTGCCTCCTGAACCGCAGAGTCACCGCCACCAACGACAACGACTTTCTGGTCCTCATACAGGGCTGCATCGCAAGTGGCACAGACAAACACACCCCTGCCCATGTACTTTGCCTCTGACTCCAGACCAAGCTCTCTGTTCTTGGAGCCTGTTGCGATTATTACTGACCTTGCCTCAAAAACGTCGTCCTTTATCCTGACCTTGTACGGTTGGGACGAGAAATCAACTGAATCAACCATTCGTTCGTCGATTGTTGCACCGAACCTTTCTACTTGTTTAACGAGCCTATCAACGAGGTCTGGACCCGTGATTCCTTCTGGGAACCCGGGGTAATTGTCAACCTGGTACGTTAGGAATATCTGTCCACCTGCACTTGGTCCCACAGCCAGAAGGGTTTTTTGCTTCATTCTTCCCGTGTAAATAGCCGCTGTGAGTCCAGCTGGTCCTCCCCCGATGATAATTACATCGTACAAAGCTATGCCTCGTCGATTGGTGTACCCGGTGTGCACTTATCGGCGTTCTCGATAAGCATCTTGAGCTGGTCTATGAAATCTTTCTCCTCCATGCTGCCAATGATCTGACCAGTCGCCTCGCCCTTGCAGTAGACGACGAAGGTAGGAGTGCTCCTGATGCCTCCCCTGATGGCGAACTTCCTGTTCTCCTTGGTCTCCAGCAAGTTCATCCTAGCTAGCTTGACTCCCTCCCCTAGTATCTCTGGTAGCTTCTCGATGATAGGAGCCATCTCTTTGCAGCTTTGACACCGCTCGTGCCAGTACTCCACCATTACTGGGCGATCCTCCTGAACGACCTCCTTATCCCAGTCAGTGGACTGGATGTCAAGTAGCTGTGCCATAAATCTTCACAATTATCTCTGCGATGGGTGTTTTTAAAGTTGAGACAGCGAGGGACCCACTTTTGATATGCCCCATCACCCATACCTGCGTGGGGCTTATCTCTGAGGTTCCAAGTGGAACCATGATGGAGTCTCCTATAGGTTTGATAAACGGTGCTAGAGGAACATGCCCGAAAGACCACACAGTTGATATCCCACCTACAAAGATGGCATTGGGTTTCTGGTACTGTTCAGAGTGCAAGGAATGGTACCAACGATACAACTGGAAGGTTCACCGTTTCTACACCCCGTCACGACCGTCCCGCCCTAAAAAAGAGCTACCCGACGGGCTTGGGAAAAATAACCAAAACTAGGGTAAAAAACGTGATTAAACCTGGCTAAAACTCAGGCTTCTGTCGCTGATAATCATCTCGTAGAGCTGGTTTGGATAAGGCTTCATGTTAAGGCTCTCAAGCTCCTCTCCAGTCAGGATCATTGTCAGCTTCCTCTGCTCATAGGTAGTATCCTGGCTACCGGGCATGATTCCCTGGAAACTCTTTGTCACCTGCACGACCATCTGGTTGATCTCGTTTGGAACATCGGGGTTGCTCATCATAACCATCGGTGGCTTGCTCCTGACCTCGACGAACTCGATCTGGAACGCCTCACGTTTCTCAGGGTCATTGACAGCTTTTACAGACTGAACTCGTAGCTTGATTTTGCTGCTTATCATTGTTGTTAGGTGCAAATAACGAAGAGAAGGGGAAATATGTATCGGTTAAAGGGTCTTCAGATAGTCGGCGATAAGCTTGGCTATTGAAACAGTCTCGAAGATTGACTCCACGCTATCCGTTGTAACAACTTTGTCCGCTCCAGCGTTCTTGAGCTTCTCATTAGCCCCCGGAACTGGTAAAGCATGTGTGCAAACTGCTGCAACTTTCCCTGCTCCTTGGTCCTTTAAGCCTTGGATGGCTCTCGCCATGGTGCCGCCGCTGCTGATTATGTCGTCGAAGATGACCACGTCTTTTCCCTCTAGGTCAAGGTTCTTTACCTTCATTGTGGTTTTGCCCGTGTACCTGTCCCTGACCTTCATGAAAAACGCAAAACCTCCGCCCATTACTTTGCTGACCTTTTCCACGATATCTGCTCTACCAAGGTCTGGTGCTAGGCTGTGTGCCCCATCGTAGTTGTTCTGCTTCATGTAATCCGCTAAAACATAGATGGCGGTCAGGTTGTGTATCTGCATCTTGTGTTTTGGCTTGAGTTTCTCAAGGGCGGTCTCATTGTGAATATCAATCAGGATTGTATCATCAACACCTGCTGACTCCAGTAAATCAAAGATGATATCAAACGCGAGTGCCTCGCCTTCAAGGAACTGCTTGTCCTGCCTGGCATAGGCAAGGTAAGGAATTACCGCGATAACCCGTTTTGCTCCCTGGTCCACTGCGTTTCTCGCCATAAACAGCAGCTGCATTATTTTCCTATCCTGATCAGGTGCAGTCGTCTGGACTAGTACAACATCTTTTCCTTCCACTGATTCAGGGAAACGGATGTAGCTCTCCCCGTCGGGGAACAACCGGTGGCTGAGAAGAATAGGCTCTTGCCCGAGTTCCTTGGCTATCGCCTCTCCGAGAAGATTTGAAGCTGGTCCAGGGATTACTATCATGATGGTGCATAGTATCTAGCCACTAATAATTAAGGGGAACTGATTAAGAGAAAAGGTAAAGCATCAAGGCACCGACGACGCTGGCGACCCAGACCATCTTGTTCCATTTGATTATCTTTGCCCCATCGAACATCCCAAGTGGGATCAGGTTGAACAAAGCTAACTGGGCGTTGATCTGCATGCCAACAAACGCTAAACCTCCCCAGTAATTGTCCCCGAGCAGTAGTGTAGCTGCAAAGAATAGGAGCCCCATCCCGATGTTTGATGCTGGTCCAGCCGCGGCTACCTTGCCGTAATGCGTCCAACTGGATACGTTACTGATCATGACAGCCCCAGGCGCGATTATCTTCAGCGGGGATATCAGGGAGAACAGTGTCAGCATCAGTCCCTGCTGGTTTATCTTGAACTCAGCCCAGTAACCCAGCATCTGTGCGCTGAACTTGTGTGCAAGCTCGTGGACTATGAAAGCCATGGCGTAGATGGTCAGGAAGCTCAGGATCAGCAATGGGTTCGTGAAAAGCATTCTCCAATAACTCGATAAAGGTATGAGCATGATGACCCCCAGCCCGATGGCTAGGTCTCTTAACTCGGTCTCTCCGAAGAGCCCGTAACGTGTTGCCCTCCTTGTGGGTGTGTAACTGTAACCCGTTGGTGTGAAACTAGATGAACCCGTTGTGCTCCTGCTCTGCTGGTAGCTACCCTCACAGTTATGCATCTCGGGCAGTCTGTGCTCTGAGCAAAAGTATCCGCCGCAGTACTTGCACCTGAATGGCATGTACTCTTCTTTACCACAGTGGTCGCATTGAACCATCGATATTATCGACTCGATTTACGTAGGGTGACGTATAAATAACATGGAGAAAAGCTTCTAAACGTTAAAGTTTGAACTGGGGACCCCTGTTGAACAGCTCAAGGTACATGTCCTTGAAAGCCTCCAGGAACGGTTTTGCTTTCTCTGTGGTCTTCAGATACCTCTGACCCTCCTCCTCAAACCTATGCAGGTAACCCTTCTCAAGCAGGAAACCGATGTGCTCCTGCCCGATCTTGCTGTTGAGGCTACACCTCTGGATGATATTCGTGAAGGTCTTCTGGTTCCTACTGAACGTCAGTATCTCCCAGTATATCTCGTAGAGAGTGCGCTTTCCTTTCACTCATCACCCTCCAATATAGTGTCCAGCTTCTTGTTCACATCATCTAAACCACTAAGACGGGCGTCCCATGTGTCCATGAACCGTTTTATGATTACAGGGACATACCAGGCGGCAAGGCTTATCACCAAACTGGAGATAACCGCGAACCCCTGCGCAAGCACATACCAGCTGATGACGCTATACCCATTTGTGAGGAACGCGATTAGCTGAGGGAAACCAGTGATTAACAGGTAGGTTCCCGTGATCCTTCCACCCCATTTGAGCTGGTTGATCTTCTCGTTTTTCTCCCTGTAAAACGCGAGGCTCCTCACAATGATGCCGATGACCCCTTCCGAGTCATGGTTCCCTGACTCGATGATTACGTCAAGGTCCTGTACAATATCGTCATGTTCTCCCATCAACTCGGCGCTACGTGTAATCCAGCTGATAGCTGTCGCAAAACCGGAGATAACGACCAGGAGGTATGGTAGCTGTTCTTGCGTTATCATTTGCCCAGTGAATATTGGGATGATCTCTGTGAATCCAAAGGATATCGCGAACGCAAGGGTCATGGCGGCGCCAATTAAGTTGGCGGTTACCAGAAGCTTGAAGCTTTCAAGCTCTATCTTGAGCCTCGTTAGGGTGGTTATCTCCATCTCGTGTTACCTCTGACTATTCTCTACGGATATTTAATATAAAGAGCCAAGAAACAATGTTACATAACAAAAAGATTGTCTAGTTAACTCAGGATGTTGAGGTACGGGTAGTTATCAAGTTCACCCATTTGCTTCTCCAACGCATCAAACCGCGACTTCAGCTCTGGGTGTTTACTCACGATATCCGTCATGGATATGATACCGATCAGCTTGGATTCGGTTCCAATGGCGCCGGTCACTAGAAGCCGTTTGATCCTGTTATTCACCATCAATTCGATGGCGTCCTCGATAAACGCGTTCTCCTTGATGGTTATCAGGTTGGATGACATGAATGTCCTAACCGATATCTTATGTAGGTTCACAAGGTCCAGCATTAGGCTCCTCATCATATCCCGCTCGGTGATGATGCCCACAGCCTTGCCGTTCTCAATGACGATGAGGCTGCTTATGCCAAGATTGTTCATCAATTTGGCTGCCTCCTTCAGCGGTTGACCTGACCCAATTGTCTTCATTTTATGGCTTAACAGGTCGCTGACGTAGACTACCATCAATCAGTTTTGATTAAAAATTACTAAAGACATTATGGAGCCATGTGATGCAACATGGTTTCATGAAATTAGTAGAGGGCTTTCTTGTCCAGGAGGTTCCTGAATGGTTTGCCTTCCCGGTACCTCTCTAAGTTGTCGAGGAAAATCTCTGTGAGTTTCTCGTTCTCCGCCTCCACAGTGCTAGCTGAATGGGGGCTTATGATGACGTTAGGCATGTCCCAGAGTGGGCTCTCGGGGGGAAGAGGCTCCTTTGCCGCGACATCCACCGCAGCTCCACCAAGGTGACCCGACTGGAGGGCCTTGATGAGCTCAGGCTCATCCACGATTGAACCCCTTGCGATGTTGATTAACACTACACCCTTCTTCATCTTAGCAAGTTCCTCCTTGCCGATCATGCCCCGTGTTTCATCTGTTTCAGGGCAGATGAGGACAAGGAAATCCGACTGGGCTAACACCGGGTCGAGGTTATCAAAGGCGTACAGTGTGTCAACGTGCACGGAAGCTGGGTCTACGCCGTCGGTTCTTCTTTTTGTCCCAATGACGTTCATCCCGAAACACTGCCCCAGCCTCGCCGTCTCCTGGCCTACGCTGCCCAGTCCAATCACGCCAAGGGTCTTTTCCCTCAGTTCAAGGGCGCTGGTCCTCTGCCAGACATGTTTCTCCTTCTGTTTCGCCATGAGGAAATAGTCCTTGACGAACATGAGCATGGACATTATGCAGAACTCTGCCAGAGGTGTTGCGTGCATGCCGCTTGCAGTGGTGAAATCGATGTCGGTCTCGGTCCAGCCGAACCGTTTGACTCCCCACCCTATTCCGGCGCTTGGTGACTGGTTCCACCTGAGCCTTGGGAACCATTTCTTGAGGTCCCTGTAGTCACTGGGGACATAGCCGAACAGGATTTCAGCCTCTGCCATCATTGCTTGGAGTTTCTCCTTCTGCTCAGGTGTTCGCTCTATACGGTTACCATGCTGGTCGTTCTTGTAACGTGGTTTGCCCAGTAAACTCGGGTCGTACATGATCTCAAGGTCAGGGTCTGCCAGTCTAATCATCTCAAGAAGCTCTGGTGCGATGTGGAACGAGATTAACAGCTTGCGGCTCATACCCAAACTGGCTCCTTTTTGGGATAAGAAATGTTCGAAGCTATATTGAGAAAAGGAAGTTGATTATCTCTGAGATAACCGGTGATTCCCGTCCATCTTGAATACCCAGCCCATGGTTGAATCCAGTCATCTGCTTTACCATGAGGTCCTCGTTGAGTTCCCTAGCCCAGATCACCTCGTCCAGTGAGATCATCCCGTTTTCGGCTTGAAGCACCAGTGTCTTGCATTTGATGTTCTTTAGTATGCGTTCAGACTCGTACCCGTCGAAGAACCTGTCCAACCTGCCCTCAACCCAGTCCTTGTAGATTGCGGGGTCAACCTGGTTGTAGGTCAATGCCTTGACCTCGATGGAGTCCAGTGACTTGTCCGAGGTTCTCTCCGTGAATATATTGACCAGTTCTTCAACCGGTTTACCTGCCCAGTCCATGAACCTCTGGTTCACAGCCTTTTCATCCTCAGATTTACCCGCCTCGATGTAGGCGTCTATGTCCAGTGCGCTGTCTCCGACGATTAGGGAGTTGACAAGGGTGGGTCTCTCGGATGCAAGCCAGAGCCCTATCCATCCTCCGTTGCTGTGTCCGAATATGTGGCATGGTCCTCCGATAATGTTTTGAATAAACCCTATGGTGTCCCTGATGCTGTTTATCAACTCATAGTGTTTTGACCTGTTTGATTTTCCCCTGCCCCTTGTGTCCAAGGCATATAGGTGCGTGTTCGCGGCTAGTTGAGGGATAATGGACGAGTAGCTCTGCCAACGGTTATCGTACGCCGGTAAAAGTAGAAACGCAGGCCCATTGTCCGGTCCCTCGACGTAGTTGAGCTTGATTTCACCGCTCTGGTAGAGCTTCTCTTCTAACATGGGTAGAGGTGTGCGCGTATTCCTATATCATCTTTGATTAAACTGAAATGCAAGTACGGCAAATCAGTGGTGATGGACATCAAAGCCGTGATACTTGACTTCGGTGGCACCCTCTCCGACGGTGCACTGGACTGGGAGCCATACCATGAGACCATAAGGAGCTTCCTCCTGAGCCACGGTTACAGTATGCCAATGAAGGACCTGAAGAAATCCCTCAGGGGTGCAATTGCCCATTTAAACCGGGTCAGGGCCAAGGGCAAGGAGATGCATTTCGAGGACGTGTACGCGTTATTCCTTGAAGACATGGGTGTCCAGTACGACCGGGAGATGCTTGAGTACCTCCATGACAACTTCAGGAATCATTACAACACCCATTTCTACCCATGCGCCGAATCCGTTCTTCAAGAGTTATCTTCCAAGTACAAGGTTGCCCTGCTGAGCAACACCATGAGCGACCAGCCAAGGCGGCTCATTGAATCGGCTGGGTTGACCAAGTACTTTGACGTGATATACTGCTCAAGGGAGCTGGGGGTCAGGAAGCCAAACAAGGCAGCCTTCAAAGTCGTACTTAACGAGCTGAAAGTCAACCCGGGTGAGACCGTGCATGTGGGTGACAGCGTTGAGGCGGACATGTACGGGGCAAGAGACTCCGGTATCACTGGAGTATGGGTCAAAACCCCAGATCAACCATTGTGGAACGGGCACGCAATCAGCAGTATCTGTGACCTGCCATGGTTCCTTGAAACCCTATGACCCTGATTACTGTTATATACCACCTAACAAACCGATGAGTTGGGTGCGGTTTTTGGAGAAAATAGTTTCGAACCCGGCGCAGTACAAGCCATGCTGGTTCAGTTACCAGGGCGCGGTCCAAGGCGTATTGAACTCCCTCGGCGTGGATGTTTCATTATCCGAGGTCATCGCTGTCTCTGGGTACGGTTGGCTGACAAACGCCATGGAGAAGAACCTCTGCCCATCCGTACCGTCCGCTCACCACTCCGAAATCTGGCGGGGCAACTTCAAGGCAACGGAGAACCTGGGCTACAGGATCGATGTGATCGGTTCAGGGCTGTTTGTCTGGGATAAGGAACGGAAGCCCACCCCCGAGTCGGTGGTGAACGCGAAGAAACAGTTTGACCTCATCAAGGAGGAGGTGGATGCAGATAACCCTGTAGTACTCTGGGGTATCCCGGTGCCCGAGTACGGGGTAGTGAACGGGTATGAGGACGAAAACTATGTTGTCAGCACCTACAGACCACTGATCAACCAACCCGACTCACCAATTCATTACACCGGTTTGATGGCTCCAGGCGGGCTTATGTTCATAAAATTCAGGGAGCCCGTCCACTTGGACGAGGAAAAAGTTGTGTTGGACACAATCAGGCGCGGCTACAAACTGGGCTCCGGGAATGTACCCCACCTTGGCGAGTACGTTGTCGGTCCACAGGCATACGATGTCCTTGTGAAGAACCTGACCGAGGAAGAGATGGACGAGAACAGCTACCACGGTACCGCTTACACTTTTGCATGCCTCATGGAAGCAAAGAAAGCCGTCTCGGATTACCTAAAACAGAGCGACCAATTAGTGAAACCTGACTTGATGGTAGCCGCAAACCTGTACGGTGATCTGTTCGAGGCACTGGAAAAATGTAGTCAGGAGTTCCCCATGGGTCCAGGCGAGATGTTCAAAGAGAAACGCGAAAAAGCAGCCGGTTGGCTAGTCGAGGCGAAAAAACTAGAGCTAGATGCCTTGACTGAACTGAATAAAATAATATAAAAATGGTGAGTGAAAAACTCACTTCACTACGTTCTTGATTGCCCTGATGATCTTTTCAGTGTCAGGGAGAATCTGTTTTTCAAGTTCCTTGTTGAACGGTAGTGGTACGTTGGGGTTCGCCACCCTGGCGACTGGTGCCTTCAGGTTGTGGAATCCCTTCTCCGCTACTATGGCTGCTACTTCTGCTGAGAAGCCACACCGCTCATAGTCCTCGTCAACCACCACTAGCCTGCCTGTCTTCTGGACGCTCCTGAGGATCGCCTCCTCGTCCAGTGGTACAAGTGTCCTGGGGTCGATGACCTCGACGCTGACCTTGTCCTTGAGCTCGTCGGCTGCCCTTGCTGCCTCGTTAACCATCTTGCCCACGGCTACGACGGTTACATCTGAGCCCTCGCGGACCAGGTTGGCTACTCCGAATGGAATCTCATATGATTCCTCGGGCACTTCGCCTTTCATGTTGGTGAGCCTGCTGTGCTCGAACACCACGACGGGGTTCTTGTCCTTGATTGCGGTTGCTAGGAGTCCTTTGGCGTCGTATGGGTTGCTTGGCACAACGATTTTCATGCCAGGCATGTGGGCGTATACGCCGTATAGACACTCGCTGTGTGTGGCTGCTCCGCCGCCCCTTGCGCCGTAGATTGCCCTCATGACCATTGGGACGTTTATGTTTCCGCCTGTCATGTAGGTGGTCTTTGCCATCTGGTTTAGAATCTGGTCCATGGCGACTAATCCGAAGTCGATGAGCATGAGCTCAACGATGGGCTTCATACCCGCGATTGCTGCTCCTACGCCTGCGCCGATGAAAGCTGTCTCGGTGATTGGTGCGTCCCTGACCCTTTCCTTGCCGAACTCGTCTTTGAGTCCTTTTGTGGATGGTCTCCATGGTGCCGCGACGTTCTCTCCGAACAGGATTACGTCTGGATCGTTCCGTAGTGCGTCCCTCTGTGCCTCGCAGATTGCCTCCGCGTATGTGATTGTGCGTGCCATTTAGTTTCCCTCCACGAATATGTCGTCAAATGCTTCTATTGGCTCAGGTTCTGGGCTGCCCATTGCGTAGTCCATTGCCTCCTTCACCTCTGCTGCTTCCTCTGACCTGATCTTCTCGTCAAGCTCCTCGGTTAGGACGTTCTCCATCATGAGTTTGTCCCTGTAGCATTTGATTGGGCAGTATTCACTGTCCTCGTCCGCATTTAGCCTGTGAATCTTGAACTCTAATAGTGTAGGTCCGTCACCTTTTCTTGCTCTTTCGACTGCCTCGCCGGCTATCTTGTAGACTTTTTCTACCTCCCATCCATTGCCGCTTCCTCCGGACATTCCGTAGGCTGGTGCCCTGAGGCTAATGTCACTGATGCTTAACTGTGGGTAGTCGATCTTGTGCCCGAGCATCGTCTGCTCCTCAGGGCTGCTGTTCTCACAGACGAAGACCATTGGTAGCTTCCAGCAAGCCGCTAGGTTCAGTGTCTCCTGGACGCCTCCTTGGTTGCTTGCACCTTCTCCGAAGTAGCTGATCGCGATGTTGTCTGTCTTCTTGATCTGGTTCCTCAGTGCGTAGCCGGCTGTCATGGGTACGCTTCCGCCGACGATGCCGTTGGCTCCAAGTGCTCCGACTTCCTTGTCGAAGATGTGGTAGGCTCCGCCCTTGCCTTTGTTTGTGCCTGTGGATTTTGCCGCTATCTCTGCCATCATCTTTTTGAGGTCTGCCCCCTTGGCGACGAGGTGTCCCATTGGCCTGTGAGTGCTTCCGATCTGGTCCTCTTTGACTAGGTGGGCGCTGACTGCCGCTGCAACTGCCTCGCCTCCTGTGTAGAAGCTGACGTGTCCAATTTTTCCCTCGTTCATCAGGGTCCTGATACCGTTCTCGAAGGTTCTGATCCGCACCATGGCGCGGTATAAATCAAGCTTAACGCTGTCAGTTATTGACATATGCATAAGGGGAACCGTCTAGGGTTTTGAGTTTAACTACTCAGATGAAGCTCAATTGAACCAGTATATGATGTACAACAGCAACGGCTATCCCTACCATGAGTGCCGGGTGGAATGACCTAGCATGGAACCTGATCTTACCCGCATCAGGCAGGTAGCTGAGGACTACTCCCGTCCCTATTGTTATGAATATGAGCCCAACCGCTGACCAGATTGGGAAGCTGTTGAAGCCGTTGAACGGGTAGACATAGATGTGGACTAGGGTTGTCACCAGTGTCAGTTTGCCCACTGCACAGTGGAATCCAATCCTACCCTCGCCTTGAGCAGGGTTCACATAGTTCATGATGAAAAGACTCGTTGTGATCCCCAAGCCTAGGACGGTGAGCCAGCCTGACAGGTGTAGTATCATTTCATTTACTCCTCATTTGGGGCGAAGAACTCGAAACCCCATCTCCGTTCATCTTCTACCGCTGCTTTGATCATGTTTCTGACCCCGAAAAAGGTGAATGGTAGGATAACCAAGAGGCTTATGTTTCCGCCTGAGCTGTTCCACGCAAAGTGAATCAAGGCTGATACCAGCACACCTGGGATTAGGTCTCTGGACTCTATCCTGCCACGTGTTACTTTTGCCACTCCTAGGCTCCACCCTGCGATGGCGCTCCAGCAGATGTGCATTATTCCCGTTATCGAGCGAATGAATATGGCGAATAGAGCGGGGTACGCGTTGTTCAACACCATGTCTGTGATGTACCAGAAATTCTCTAAACCAGCGAACCCTGCACCTGCTGCGGCGCCGTATATGATTCCATCCAAGTGGTCATTGAACTCGTTTCCCATCCTTGCACTTTTGGCTATCCTGTAGACGCCGTAGATTTTTAGCGGCTCCTCGATGAACCCTGCTCCACCGACGCCGAGGAATGGGGTGGTTATGATTGTGTTGAGTATCGCGGCCAGTATCCCGCTGAACGCACCCCAGCCGAAACAGTAAGCAACAACAGCCAGTGGCTCTCTTTCAAAAACATCGCTCCTAACAATGTACGCCAGCATGATCAGTGGTACCGCGTATCCAGCAACAGTGAAACCGATGTACGTCAGCCACTCGCCACCATAGGATACAAGTAAACCCATCAATAGCAGGGCAACTGCACCGACAGCGTATCCCAGTAAAGATTTGGGTTGCCTCTCAAGGAAAATCGTGGTGCTTGGGGCGACGTTTATTGGAGTAGGTTTGAGCAATGCACTGAACGTGTTGATTATATCCTGTAAAATTGATGTCTGATACTCCGGAGTCACCTTGAGATCCTGAGCTTCTATCCAATCCTGTAGCTTGAAGCCGCAACTCGTGCAGTATAGGGCATCAAGACTAACAGGGTTATCACAGTGGGGACAACGAGTTTTCTCAGACAATTTAATAGAAATGGTTCACGCCGGTTATAGAACTATCCCATCAAAAGTTTAGTGACCATCAGGGCGGGTGTGATCGCTAACGTCGCCGTTGTGTCCGCAACGCTGGTGATGGCTGGTATTACTATGTTATCCGGGTTAAGTCCCCTCTGGAAGGCGAGGTGTGCGCTCCAAAGGGCGAATATTGAGACAACGATGAAGCTGATCAGGTTAGTGGTGAGGGCTATCGAGACCAGTTCAAGGAGGTTTGCCCCGCTTCCCCTAGCCATAGTGAATGAGATTACCGCGAAAACGATGTGCATGAAAATTGCAGGTATCTCCACCTGTATGATACTCTTTCCTGACTCTTTCAACTCCTCCAAGAAACTGCGTGCATAACCCAATGCGATGTCTGTTGTGGTCTTCGATCCAATGATGCTCCCAACATTCCCCAAGGCGTTGGTCAAGGCAGGGTACATGGTCATCAAACCCGGTGTCTTGGCTATGTTAGGTCCAAGGTTACTGAGTAGTATCCCGTTGAGGCTTCCGAAAACGCTGCTAATGACCACCACGAAGGTACCCTCCTGAAGTGTCTGCTGGAAAAACTTGTTTCCTCTCGACTGGACTGCGATATAACCCATCACTGCTAGTATGCTGACGAAGATAGCGACAAGAATTGAGTAGAATACCCCACCCCAGAGAACAAAAAACACTGTTATCACGAAAAATGTGGTGACCACGATGTCGTTCATAGATGCAAGGATAGGGTACACCAGTATATCGGGGTCCAGCCCTCGCTTGTATGTCTCAATGGCGATAAGACTGGTGAGGGGGATGCTCACACAAACCGCAAGCATACATGCAACAGTTGGTACGCATATGAAAAGGAACCACTGACCCATGACCGCTGAACCGTTGACTATGTTGACGATGAAACTGAATGACCCCAAAATCAGGGTATCGATGGCGGTAATCACGAGCACTGATTTGATTAACCCGTTATATTGATCGGTGTTCCCCCTGATCTTGGGCTTTATGAGGCCCAGATGGAGCATCGTGGCGAGGTTACCGCTGAAGATTCCCCCTATCCCACCTCTAACCGTTAGTATCGGGGGGAACAACGCGAGAATCCATGGGTTGGATGTGAATGAGGGGGCGAACAATGTCATCAAACCCCCGGCGAAGAGGCTTATGATGTTAAAGCTTAACGCAATCGTAGTTTGACCTGGGATTGACTCAAAGAATCGGCGAATACGCCCTGATAGTGCGGTGGTTGCCCCAAAGGATTTCTCTCTCCATGACGGTCACGGGCTTTTTTGCCCATCGGTACTAACCCCATCCACATTTAAGTGTTTCAAACCGATGTAACGCTCTAGTCTTGGTGTGTTTATTAACCGTGGCTCCAAATGTATCTCAACATGAATGGATATCTAGTAATCGGCGTATTCACCATAATCCTCGCCGTTACCCTTTACTGGCTTCAAGGAAGGCAGACGAAAAAAGAAGCCCCTGAGCCGAAGAGAGCACCTACAAAAACCATTGAAGTAGTTAAGGCACGGGACTGGCCACTTCAGGATGATGAACCTGAGAAAGAACTGGAACCAGAACCAATAGCAGAGAAGCCGGAAGAGACGATAGTCGAGGAGACTGAGGTTGAACCGGTCTTCGAGGAAGAACCCCAGGTGGAAGAGTCTGTTTCCGAACCAGAAGTTATGGACATAGCTCAACTATCCGGCGTTGGACCAAAATATCGATCCCTTCTACGTGAAGCAGGAATCACCACCATAAACCAAGTCACGGACTCTGAACCAGAGGCGTTGCTTAAACTACTCCATGACACAAATGAGGCATCCGGGATAACAAAGCGTCCACCTACAATGAAAAACGTGGAATCTTGGATCGAGGCGGCTAAGGCTCAGCTACTCTGAGCAACCCATTATTTTCTAATACCACACCATCTTCGATGAGCCCATCCAGCATATGCTCCACCTGATTTCTCCACCGTGGCTCATCGTTTACCAGCACCTCAAGGTCAGCAGGGTGTAACATGTGCTCCATAGAGCTGAACACTTCAACAATAATCTGCTCCCGATTGGACTCCAACAGATGCCTGACCGTTTGAACGATAAAAGGGGCATACTCTGGCTTGGTTGTACGCTTTTCCATGACGCAAGTATCTAATCCGGGTTTGATTTAATGTTACCCATGAGTCTATTCGGTGACGACCAGATACGTTTCGATTTACTGAGAAAGTACAGCATCAACCAGTGGGGCAGGTACCCCAAAGATGTTATCCCACTCACAGCCGCTGACCCCGACTTCAGGGCAGCTGACGAGATCAGAAAGGCAATTATTGACATGTCAATAGACGGGGTCTTCAGCTACGGCGGCGACGGAGGTAACCCGGCGTTCAGGGAATCCTGCGCAAATCACGTTACCAACAGGAAGAAAGTGCAGACGGACCCCAGTGAGGTGTTCGCCACAGGGGGCGTTGCCCAGGGAATGATGCTCACATGCAAGGCATTGCTCAAACCAGGTGACGAGGTAATCCTCTTTGACCCTGTGGATTTCCTGTTCGGCAAGGGCATCGACGCCGCAGGTGGAAAACGTGTGCTCAGCAAGGTTGACTGGGAGACAAGGGAGTTCGACCTTGAGGGATTGAAGGACCTTGTGACCCCAAAGACAAAGATGCTGTGCATCTGCAACCCCCACAACCCGTACGGACGAGTGTTAAGAAAGGATGAACTCAAGGCAATGGTTGACCTCGCAGTGGACCATGACCTAGTAATAATGAGCGACGAGATATGGAGCGACATCGTCTACGATGGACGGGAGCACATCGCTACCAGCAGGATAGACGGCGCATCGGATAGGACGCTGAGCCTCTATGGGTTCAGCAAGACTTTTGCGTTGGCTGGTATTCAACTGGGCTTCATAGTTGCCCAGAACCCTGATTTGATGGGTAAGTTGAGGAATACTGCCCCCGGGTACTTTTACCCCGTTAATAACGTGAGTCAGGTGGCAGGAGCAGCCGCTTTGGACCAGTCCTGGTACTGGGCTGAAGGGTTTGTTAACCACCTCCAAGAGGTCAGGGATTACGTGTACAAACGCCTAAGGAAGATGCCTAACGTCGAGGTCTATGAGCCGGAGGGGACATACGTCATCTTCCCCAAGATTAACGGCATGACAAGCGTAGAGGCGACCAAATACCTCATGGATGAGGCGAAAGTTGCAGTGGTCCCCGGCCACAGTGAGCCTTTCAGCTACTTCGGCCCAGGCGGTGAAGGGCACATAAGGATAGTCTACAGCACCAGCCTAGGGATAATGGAAGAAGCAATGGACAGGGTTGAAGCGGCCCTGTCTAAACTCTGATTGGTTTAACGGCGTCCGTGCTGAACTGGACCCACAGTTTCTCCCCCACTTTCAGGTTGGATGCCTTGTAGGCTCTCCTGCCCATTGTAAGGATCATCTGTAAACCAAAGTCAACGGTGATGTACGCTGTTGGACCGGTGGTGACTATTCTTTTCACTTCACTCTGGTACAGGTTGTCCCCTGTGTTCACCGGGGTTTTCCTGTGGAGTATGACCTCGCTGCCGTGGATGGCGACTTTTTTCTGGTCGTCATCGGTGAGGTTTGATGATCTCAGAGTTATTTCCCCGACCTTTATCTTGGAGTATGATCTGCCCGGCTCGATTGAGGCTACGTCGTAGACGTTCTGGTACCCTAGGAACCTTGCCGCGTACTCCACAGCTGGGTTATTGTAGACATGCTCCACTGTGCCCTTTGTGACGAGGTGTCCACCCCTTACAACGGCTATCCTGTCTGCGAGTGTAAGTGCTTCAGCCTGATCATGTGTGACGTGGATTACCGTGAGGTCAAGGTACCTGTGTATCGTTGCCAGCTCTTCCCTTAGCTCATGTTTGCTGATGGTGTCAAGGTTGTTCAGTGGCTCATCCAGTAGCAATAATAGTGGCTGCTGAAGTAGTGCCCTGGCTAGGGCGAGTTTCCTTTTCTCTCCTCCGCTCAGTGTAACCACCTGCCTGTCCAGGTGTCCTGACAGCTTCATCATATGGGTTATCCCCTGGAGCATGGGCTGGGTGTCACTGTAGTTCAGCTTGTTGACGCCGTACTCCAGTATCTCTTTGACCGTGTTCTGTGGGGGGAAGTATGGGTTCTGGGGTACATACGCTATCCTCCTCTGGTTTTGGGGCAGCAGGGTTATGTCCGCGTCGTTGAGTGTGATTTCTCCATTGTCCAGATTGTGGAAGCCCTGTATTGTTTCCAGAAGCAGGGTCTTTCCTGCGCCGGTGGGACCTATGATTACGAGGTACTCACTGGGCTGAACTGTGAGGGTCAAGTCATGTATCTTGAACCCGTCAAAATCTTTTGATATGTTTCTAAGGCTAAGTTTGCCGCCCATACCCCTTACCTAGCCAATACTGTGTGATCTATTGCTTAAATGTAATGAATGTTTGTCGCAGAATACACGACAATTAATACCCTTTTTTTCCAGCCGTGTCTTTGGGTTCATATGTCTAATGATGAGGCTTTGAGCTGGTTCACCGAGAAATGTGGTGTGCCTGTTAAACCTAGGAAAATGTTCGGTGGAGTCGGGGTTTTCTCAGACGATGTTATGTTCGCGTTGATACACGGCGGCGTGGTGTACATGAAATCAACGTCAGAGATGGCTGGGAAGTACATGGATGATGGTTATCGGTTTGAGCCGCCGTTCAGGAAGGGCATAAAGATGCCTTACTGGTATGTGCCTGAAATGTTAGAGGATGACAAGCTACAGGAGTGGACCGTGGAATCACTGGAGCATGCAAGGGCCTCCAAGAGGTAGGTATTCATGGTAGCGGTTTATTAGCCGCAGTTTTCTGTATCATTTATGAGCAATGTCTCTTTTCACCCTGCCATCTTCAGGATCTTTTTGACAAATCTCAGGGAAACATTCCAGTCCGCGGGGGATGCCATTATCTTCAACATGGCCAAGGAGTTTAGCAACGAGGCTATGCTCATGATTGGGAAGCAGATGGGTGTCAGCATTGACATGGACCCGTCTCGGATTGTGGATGTGTTCAGCGCCAGGATGGATGAGAGTGGATGGGGTAATTTTGTGATGACCCGGACGGATTTCAAGGAGTTTGACTTTGAGGTTGAGCTCAATTCTTCACCGTTCCCAGAGATAACGGAGGAAAATGGCAGTGTGATGTGCTTCTTCTACAGGGGCGTCCTGTGCGGCTTCTTCGAGTTCCTCACAAGGAGGCCTATGATGATCAAGGGCCCAGAGACTTTGAGCAGTGACGGTGACGCCGTGTTCCATATCACAGAGGCTCACTGATTCTTCCTGGGTATTTTTCTGATTATTATTAGGAAGAATATTCCTGAGATTATGCCTATCCATGTTGCAGGGTTCAACTGTATCACTTCTTTTTCCTTTGGTTTGGGATGATCACGTTGGTGAGTATGGCGATGAACACTGATGTGAATATGCTTATCCCGAGCACGATGAATGCTGGCTTCATCCTGGTATTTGCTCTGGAAATGAATGGATATAGTTTGCCCCATGGAAATGAGATGATAAACCGGTTGGAGTCGATTAATGGGACTAAAATCCAAGGCAAACACTTGTCGATAGTGTCCATTAAACGTTTGAGTTATTTACTGTTATTAATAACCTCATCTTGGTGAAAATGGGATAGCAAGTTTAGCATTTCCAGTAATATCTGAAGCAGTGAGGATGATAGTGGACTATGTTGACCAGAGAGAAGTACATTCAAAGAAACTTGATGGTACGTGGGTTGGAAGTATTAACGGCCCTGAATGTCCAAAATTGCCCTTGATCGGGCTGAAGAAATAATGACTTACCTTGTGAAAACAAAGCAAATTGGATCCAAGCCCAGCTCGGAGATTCTTTCTACCTTGATTGAGGCGCAGGTTTCCAGTGACAAAAAAGAGAACCGGAGGGCAATGCGTGAGGTTTCACATGAAGAGATTCTGAAATACCTCGACATCGCCGTCAAGTATACCAAGTATTCCCATGTTAATCCCAAGGTAAGGAGTGAGGGGATTGAGGGTTACGGTGCCTCTGAGACAAAGGAAACAAGGGAGCTGTGTAAAGAAACGGTTAGGGCATTACTGAAAAGTCATGCCATCTACCTTGAAAATGAAGCCCTTGACATATACATCGGATCCATGTCCAATAAGTTACTCCCATCGGTCATAATCGAGTAAACGCTTGAGATTTTTACCCCTTTTTTTATAGGTGCTTGTCTGTGTGGAGCTGTGTTTCCGGTTCAAGCTCGGGTAGCGTGTACCTGAACACCATGTTTTCTTTGATGCCGTAGAGGGTGTTTCCGTCTTTCTGGATGTTTATGATGTTATATTTTTCGAGGCTTGTTAGGAATGATTCTTTGTTGGGGCAGTCTACGAAAAAGCCTTCTGTGATTTTGGGTTTATCTGGGGTGGTCATCATTTTCTGTCGCTCTGTAGCGTTCGTTTTAGGTCTTTAACCCCAGAAGTTTTCACACCCTCCTGAATGGGATATGCGGTGACCGCTACGGGTGATATCAATTCTTCATCATTTTTAAACAGTGCTGAAATATCATGGACAGGGCAAGTAATTTCTTATAGGTTTGGGTGAACTCTCGGTGATTGAGTTGGTTGGTAAATCAAAAAAGTTGAAGGTCACGGTTCTCCGTCGGTTTGCGCCTGGTGAGGTGTTTGATGAGGCGCCTATTGGTGTGGGTGAGATGGGGAAGTGCAGTGTGTTCAGAGATGGTGAGGAGTTTGTTGTTGGTGCGGGTGGGGTTATGCCTGAGGGTTTCTGTGTGTGGGCTTGGGATGATATCTACAAGTCGGTGTTGACGTTGCGGTATAACGGGGATTTTCCGTGGTTTACGGAGGAGGGCGCCACGGTGACGTGCTGTACTGATGGGCTGCGGCCTGTTATCTTCAGAATAGAACGGATGGAGTAATCAGAGTTACACTGAGGTCTCTTAACCTCAATCCTTCGGATGCCTTTTGTTCTCCATTCATCAAGTGTTTTTTATGTCATTGTGGAGTAAGGCTTGTCTATTGGCTACTTGTCCGAAGGGTCATGAGGTTAAATTGTTTCCGACTGAACGGTATCTAGGATCCTGGTTCTGTCGATATTGTGAAACTCATTATCCTGAGGAAGAATGGACGAAAACACCGCCTCCAGAGGTTTCTTAACATATTCATGCAATCACTATTTTACTGAATCCGGTTTTAACTAAAAGCTCTGGGAAAACACAGCTGGATATCTGAAGTCCCGTTTTTTATGTTGTACGGGTATGCAAGTGTCACATATCTCCTCTTTCACTATTTTGGTTATGTTGGTAGAATGGCTTGGTTTTTCAGCCGCCTGGGTTGGTCTCCTTGGATTATTTCTGAGTATTCGTAAAGAGCCCCACGTGGATACTGCCTCAATGGGAAAAGGGGAAGTGAAGCGATTTGGAAAACATAAGCCTGAATGGCTGAGATGGGATGAATGGAAAAAAAATGACATGTATTGCTCACCGCACCAGAACCAAGATCGTGTTCTGTTTTTAATCTAGTTTGACCAAAAACACAGCAAGTTCAGTCCATATAACGTTTTTTTTTGGAGGCTGGTGAATTGATATTTGAATCAAACATCACCTAATTCCTCGATTGATTATTCTACGCTAATAATAAACCATTTAAGCTATTATTCAACACTGGGGAGGAAGGGCTTCTATGTCTGATCACAAAGTGTCGAAAAATAGTGGGACTTACCGTGAGGATGAGAAATACTATGATATCGTTTTCGAGACAGCTGGAGTCGCTCTAGGCATAGTAGAAACCAATAGCATAATCACTCGTATGAACAGTCAATTCGAAGCATTATCCGGTTACACACGTGAAGAGGTAGAGGGAAAAATGAAATGGACGGAATTTGTCCTCCCAGAGTACCTAGAACAGATGAAACAACACCACGTGAACCGAAGATCGGGCGGCAATGCCCCAACAGAGTACGAGTGCAAAGTCAGAGCTAAAGGGGGACAGATAAAATATGTCCGACTTAACGTGAAACTGGTTCCTCAAACCAACCAATCAGTAGTCTCCCTACAGGATATCACCGAACTCCGTCAAAATGAACAGAACTATCTGACTCTTTTCGAGTCATCCATAACTGGTATAATCATACATGATATGGAAGGCAATATCGTAAATGTAAACAATAAAGTTCTTGAACTATTAGGGGTCAGCAGAAAGGAGTTTTTATCGAGACACTGGGGGGACTCCGTTGTTGACGATGAAAAGGAGAGATCAAGTGGTATACTCGATCAAGTAATCGAGAATGGATCCTATTTTGAGACCACAAAGTTCCAAACGAAAGATGGAAGGAGCATAGACGTAGAAATATACGGATCAATCGTTGAGATAGATGGAACCAAATACGTTCAGAGCCATGTGCTAGATATCACAGAACCATTAATGCTAGAGGAACGGTACTCAGGATTCGTGCAGTCTGCCCCTGCCTCATTCAGTATCTTCGACGAGAACCTTAATCTCGTGGATGTAAACGAGAAATGGGTAGATGAATCCAGAATACAGAGAAATGATGCATTAGGGAAAAACATCCTAGATCTTTTCCCATACCTGAAAAACTCAGAAAGATACCAAGCATACAAAAAAATCTTGGAGACCGGGGGTCAAATAGAGTTCAAAGCAACTGCAACCCCCATTCTAACAGAACGCTACTTCGACATCAAGGCATTCAAGATAAAAGATAGCCTTGGAATCATTTCCTCTGAGGTCACTGACAAACTCCAGTACCAGAAAAGGATAGAAGCCCTCCACACCCACGCTGTTGCGCTGAGCGCAGCAAAGTCAATGGACAAAGTGGCAGAGATTACTCAAAAAACATTACTGGAAACCCTTGGTTTCTACATAGGAGGCTTTGGATTTATAGAAGAAAATGCCCTCGTAACCAGACACACCTGGGGAGTAGCCATCGAGGAACCTTTCAGTATATCACTTGACAGTCCTGGTATTACTGTTAATGCCGTCAAAACTGGAAAAACACAAAATATTGGAGATGTTCGCTCTACACCCGATTTCATAGATGGTTTTTCAAATGCACGAACCATCTCCGAGTTAGCGGTACCAGTATTTGTCTCTGGAAATGCGTTGGGGGTTATCAACCTTGAAAGCGAGGAACAAGACGCATTTTCTGATACCGATCAGAGTTTTACAGAGACCATAGCACAACACGTTGCATCTGTATATTCGAGGATCAAAGACGCGGAAATGAAATCCGAACTCGAAAGAGAGATCCTTGTCCGTGATGTTCATGTTGAACAAGAGCTTGAACTTAACAAACTAAAGACTCGGTTTATGAGCACTGCGACTCATGAGATCAGAACACCACTCACATCAATACTCGGGTACACGGAGCTTATCACCAAGGACGACTCGGGGCTGTCACCCACCCAAATGAAGTATTTTGATGTAATCACACGAAACACAAACCGATTATCAATATTAACCGACGATTTGTTAGATATTCAACGCCTTGAGGAAAACCGGTTACAGTTAAACCTAGAGAAAGTGAGTCTCAAGAAACTTATTGACGAGGTACTCACTGAGTTTAACCCCATCCTCATGGAGAAAAACCAGCATATTACCTGCAACTGCAAGGATTTCAAGATAAAAGTTGACAAACTACGGATCATGCAAGTCGTCGTCAACTTGCTCTCAAACGCATCCAAGTTTTCACCAAAGGGCAGCGAAATAGTAATCGATGTAACCCAGAACCCGACTCAAACCCAAGTTTCCGTAAAAGACCAAGGCATCGGCATCCAAGAGGCGGATATCGGAAAACTGTTTACACCTTTCCCAGGAATCCTTGTGGATGGAAACGTAAGAGGCACAGGCCTTGGGTTGAGCATCTGTAAAGGAATCATAGAGCTACATCATGGAGAGATATGGGTCGAGTCAGAAGGACTAGGAAAAGGATCCACTTTTTCCTTTATACTCAATAAAAATGGGGCTCCCTTCTAGGAAACTTTCTCGTTCTTCATGTAATACTTCCTGATACGCACCGATTGCCGAGGAGTCTGGTTGCCGTGTTTTGATTACAGAAGCTGTGATTAGTGTGCTGAGTTTCCTCGCAAGCTCTCCTGTGACCCTGGATCCTGCTTTCTTTGTTATTTCTGCTTCGTTTGTGGTGATTATTCCCTTTATCTTGGCGTCTGTCAGGCTTGTGTGTATTATTTTCCGTACGTCTACTACGGTGCAATTCAACTCTTTTTTCCTTGGGGGTATCCGTTATCCGGGTAGCCGACCCCAAACGGGCCCCGGTAGAATCAAGATGGTGCACCAATTCCCGTTATATAAATGTGGGTGGGAAAGGGTCAGACTGCTTGACCTGTGAATAATGGGTAACCTGTTATAGCGCTGGAAAAAAAAATCTGCGTCAGTCACCTGCCATAAGCGTTTTTTTTTTGAGAGAGGATTAAATCATCTAATTTAGCTTCTTGACAGCCGATTATCGCAAGGTTTTAGACGATTCAAAACACTTCATTTACTCGATAGGTGCTCAAATTGAAACGTCTTGTCCTAGTTAGACATGGGCATTCGGAAAACATTCAACATTCCTTAATCGGTGGCTGGTCGGACGCCAAACTCACAGAACTAGGAACAAGCCAAGTAACCGCCTTAGCCGAACGATTAAGGATCGAGATCCAGGGAAACTATACTCTCTACTCTAGTGACATACTCAGAACAAAACAAACCACAGAAATAATCAGTCAAGCATTGAACATATCCCCTAGATACACAAAAGACCTCAGGGATCAAAATCGAGGGATAGTAACAGGAATGAAACAAGATGAGGCTGAGAAATATGTTCAAGAGGTCACCTATCCACTCATTGACTGGTTAAGGTACCCAGAGTCAGAGTCACTAAGGGAGTGCTGGTCACGGATAGACCGTTTTATGGAAAGCTTCAATGAAACTGAAGAACAAGTCATAATCGTGTCTCATGGAGGACCTATAGAAGGAATCATCAAATGGTGGATTGGTACACTTTTGTCTGATTTCTTTAAGTTTGGATTAGAAATTGGTTTCGCATCAATATCTATTCTTGATACAAACAAGCATGGTCAGAGAAAAATTGAAAGGATAAATGATATGACCCATTACCTGAAAATTGGGTTATCAAACCCTATTGACTTGTAGAACAATGATGATAAAATCGTCGATTATTGTTTATGAGACTATTTTGTTCAAATAGATCCAGAATGAGATAATTTCCCAAATAACCTCAGAAACTTGTTAATATTCTCGTATTTTTGGGATAAAGATTATCTATTCACGCTTTATCTTTAGTTCAAAGGAGTGATAGACTTGAACCCAGCCATATGGATATGCTGCTTCGTTGTCCCTTTCGTCACCATTATCCTACCCAGGATAAAACGGGCGCAAGAGGAAAAGAAGAAAAACAAAGACGCACAGACCAGTTAAAATCATCGATTAGAGTTTCTTTTCCATGAATTTTAGGTTTTTCCAGTTTTTTCGATATGGTTCTGCTTCAGGGTATGCGTCTCTTTCTTTGAACCCAGCGGAACGGTAGATGTGTTGAGCAACAGCCATCCACTTGTATGTGCTCAAATAAACAGTGGATAGACCTAGTTTCACACCGTATTCAAGAAGCCTCTTTACCATGCCTTTGCCGTAACCAAATCCCCGGTACTCTGGACGATTATACATAAGCCTAATCTCGCCAAGGTTATCACCGATTTTCCGTATCAATCCCATCCCTGCGGCTTTCCCCTCAACCTCGATGATATAGAAAACACCGTCAGAGGCCGATAGATTAGTGAATGGTTTTACCTGTTCTTCCACGTGTTTATGCAAAGGTTGATCCAATGAGGCAAGAACGTCCAGTTGATAAGATTGCGTGAAATGGTTGGCAACTTCCAGTATGTGGACAGAGTACAGTGATTCAACTTCGTCTTTGTGAACACCGGAGTTGTATGGAATGTACTCCACCATAAGGAAATGTAAATGGGATGTGAGGATAAAATCATCGATTAGGTTGCTAGTTTTAGAGGGTTTCTTTATCATAACTTATTTTTTGGCTAACATCTTCAATTCTCTTGATATTTTGGTCAATGACATCAAACCATTTTTCCTGTTCTGAGTTTAATTGAGTGCCATCTTGATCCCTAAGAAGTTCATGATAACCCTTGACAACTGTTAACGCCGAATTAATTTCATGGGTTATGCCTGCCATAGAAATTACGGGCATAATATCCCTCTTTTCGTCATCAACTGGCCTAATAATTGCGATAGTGATTACATTTTCTGGGTCAGGCAATAAGGAAGAGTGTGCAACTACAGGCTGATAGGATTCATCTTTTTTTCGCACACGCCATATCCCCTTAGTACTTTTCCGGGTTCTGGCTCGTTCTGCTAATACCCTAACATTTTCTTGGGCTTCATCAGGATGTATGCCATTAAAAATAGAGGTCCCAATAATCTCATCCGGGGAATCATATCCTCTTAGCGTTGCATATGCTTCGTTTACCCAGAGGTATTTTTCCTTGTCAAAGATCACGATAGCTTCGTTGAGGACATCAAACACAGGTAGGAAGTCAAGAAACGAAGTTTTAGTCTCCATTTCACAAAAAACATTATTAATGGAATTTAAACATTATTCAATATTTGGTAAATACAAAAAAGTAAGTCATGAAAATACGATAATGTGAGGATAAAATCATCGATTAGGCTGCTAGTCTTGAGTTCTCCAGCTATTATTAAAAGACAGGATACTCTGAACGTGCACGATACATGGATATTAGCATCAATCCAAGCACAATAGACCAGATGGGGTACCCGGGGAGGAAGAAATCTGCTATTGGTCCAGAATCCTCCGAAGTAATGCTCTCAGTGGGGTCATATTGGCTAATATGCGGGGTTACAGTGTCTGAGTACTCGTCAGGAACTTTTGTGACAAGCGTACCAGCTGGGTAACTATTCACCAGTGGTCTATCTAAAATAAGCGATCCTTTGTCTTCCACTCTAGCCATTTCAGACAGTTCTCCGTCACTCCCTATGATTACAGCGTCACCGATCTCAATTCCTTCTCCTGATACATCAATGACTGTGCTTCCCTCGGATACTTCTTCCTCAAGAAAAATCAATGGAAGATCTTTAAACACGTAATCATCCAATTCCTCGATACCTGAAGACGCCAATGAGGGAGAATCCAATACTGGTCCTCCTACATGTGGAATCCCTGCTCCCCCTTGATGTATAGGACAGGTGTGGAACCCTCCAATAATCGCCGCAGATACTCCGTTGACAAAAATCTTTGGTGAACCTTCTATTATAGTTCCTCCATGCATCGTTGAATCTCCCAGCCTGACAAGAGCTGCACCCTCCACTAACACGCTGGTATCTCCTGAAATAACCTTGTCCGGTGGACCTACACAGATAGCCATGGCACCTACTGTGACAAGCTGATAACGAGCCCAAATAGGTATATCCGTTAACTTCAAGTCCAACGTTTCTCCGGGTGGAGATATTATGTACAGGTTGCCGTCTCTTTCAATCACACCGTATTCTTGACCTATCTCCACACACTGGTAGACCCACTCAACACCAGCATTGATCCCATTCCTTCCAGAACCTATTATCGAGAACTCATCACCGATCTCACCTAATGGAACATCAAACTGAACACTCATCGAATCAGAACTAGGAGCCTCTGTCACTGTAGTAACCCAGGTCTCGCCATCCCAGTTATCAATATCAATATCGAGGAAAAGAGATGGCCCATTGGGGCTGGTCATTACTTCCCCTGCTGAGTTTATTCCACTCAAAGCAATGTTGTCGCTCCAGAAATCCAGTACAACAACAAAGTATTCTTCCCTCATGTATCCCAATGCACTACCTGATGCTGTTAACTCCACTTGTTGTCCTGACTCAAGTTCGCTGGGAAAACTGGGTAAAGTGAACTGGTATACCGCGTTGGTATAATCATCTGCACCGTTATGATCAATCTCTCTGGAGTGGTAATTGATGCTTGATTCGCCTACAACCCATCTATCAAAAGTTCCTTCGAAACGGTCTCCCTCAGGAACCACATATTCTCCGCCCTCACCAACGATTACCCTGTCGAGAGCCCATTTTGTCTCCCCAGTTTCAGCATTGACAAAACCTGTTTCGGAATATATTGTGAGTGTGATAAGAAAGACTAGTGTAATGGTTAACCAGTATCCCTTTTTTCTCGTCAGCATAATCATCCAATGAACGTTTACATCAAATTTAATGAAGTTTGTGAGAAAAATATTCGATTTGATGACATGATAATATCTCCCATTGAGCTTTTGTTGACGGACCTTCTTACTATTTGATTCGATATGTCTCATGAGATATCTTATATTCTATTTTTTACACTCACTTATTGGTGTAAAATGAAAGACTCATGGGAAAGTGATGCAACTAGCCTAGACCAGTACCATCAGGTTGAGTGTAAACGAGGAAGAGAGTTCATTATCAGGTTAACAACGGGAGCAGACGTCTATAAAGCGATTAAAAAATTCGCAGTGGACAAGAATATTACTTTTGGCAAGATTCATGCAGCGTTTATGGGTGGATTTAGTCCAGCGAAGATAGCGTTCTGGGTTCCAGACACACAGGACCCTGAGAACTGGCATATGGAGAGAAATGCACGGTTCGATAATTTGAGCATGCTAGTCAGTATGAGCGGTATGATTCATACTCGACTTGAAGATGGAAAACCCACCCCCTTCCCTGCCATTCATTACGTAATTGGTGGAGCTTGGGATGTACCAACCGTGGGCGGTCACTTGGTGGAAGGTACGATTGTTAAAGGAGTGGTTGAGGTCTTTATCACAGAGATACTTGGCATTGAGGCTATTCTACCAACAGGGTATGACCCGGAGAAGGACAGTGCCCCTGAACAATGGTATAAAGAAACCTAATCTTTCCATCCACTCAGACCCTTGACTACAAGGCCGGAATTTTTTTACATATTTATGAAAACTGGCACTATATTACACCTAGACAAGAATGTGATGTGATGATAAAATCATCGATATAACTGATTAAATGCTGGAGTACAGGTTCTGGGCTGGTAAGTCTACGAAATCTGGCACCAGGTCCTCGTCGCTATCCATTTTTACAAAACGCTCCAACAATTCAGGCTCAACAGGTTTCCTAATCACGCCGTAAACTTTAATATCCAGTTTCTTCACGGCTTCAACTGCCTCATCGTAACCGGATATGAAAACTATCTTGACCTCAGGGTCCTGTTCAAATATTTTTTCCGCTAACTTGTCCCCCGTGATCTTTGGTAGCATAAAATCCAGGATCGCAATGTCTATCTTATGTAGCTGAATGACTTCAAGTGCTTCCGGCACATCAGTTGCCGTGTGAACATTTCTGCCCTCTTTCTCCAGTATTATCCTGTAGCAGAAAAGAAGGTCTTCGTCATCATCAACTATGAGTATATTTTTCACGGATATTCCTCAGATGGTTGGTTTTAACTATATTAAGGTCAATGAAGCTTTGTTCCATCTTTTTGTAATTGTAACACTTTAAGTGTGGATTGAATGTGTGCAACTAGGTAAGGGTGTTCATTGATTCTTATTACATTACACTATTCCTCAAAGCATTTTTAATAACATATGAAATGGCGCAATAGGTTAGGTAGATGCGAAGAAAGGCAATCAGCCCAGTAATTGCTACAGTGATTCTTGTAGCTATAGGCATGATCATTGCCATGGCAGCCTCATTCTTCCTTGTGGGGACTGCAGGACAGTACACAAGTTACGAAAGAGTAGAGATCGCCTCCGCGTACTCCACTCTTAGCCCCGGTGTAACCAATGCACAATGGGGAATTGTATTGGACGTCAAGAACAGTGGATCCCGACCTTCATCCATATCTATGGTGACTGTCAACGAGGTGCCTATTGACGAATACGGTATCCTATTGGGAGGGGTGCTTTCCGAGGCTTCCGCAATCGGTTCAAATATGCCACCAGATGGGCTAAACCTCCAGAGCGGCGAATCCACAACCGTTTATGTCTGGGTTGGCAGTGACCTGTTCAGCTCAGGTACCTCGATCTCGGTTAAGCTTCAAAGTGTATCCGGGATCGGCTACATCAAACTAGTACAGCTAACCTGATCTCTGTCAATCAATGTTGGCTGTAAGAACCTTCCTCGGTTCTATTCGTATCAAAGTATGCGTTTCTTCCCTGATTGCCCACTCCTCCGGCAAATACGCGGGATACTTCTCACAAAGCAGACCCCTTACCCGGTTAAACTCATCCATATCCGAAATCAGGTATCCGTTTCCTTCCACAGTTACGTACCGCCAACCAGCTTCTCCTCCTGAATCATCGACGATGAAAGCCACATTCTCGTTTTTCCTGAGGTTACTCACCTTCTTTGTCTTGGTGAATGTGCTGAAATACAGATTGTCGCGGTCATTCACGTATCCAACTGCGACAATATGAGGTAAACCGTCAATGGCAATGGTGGCTAATCTACCCAATCTCTGTGTTTCAAGGTAACTTTGAACACTAGGACCTGAGAAAATCATACAAGATATCAATTATCGGGAAGTGAGGGTAAAACATTCGATTACACGATGCAGTTCTAATTTATAATCCATTAATGTTCTAAAGTAAAAACTAGGATACCGCACGTAATATCATGGGGCCAATATTTTCGTCTAGAAGGGTCAGGCTTGCGTTAGCGCTGATTATGCTTGACGTGGTGGTCATGGGGTGCCTAGTGTTCCCTGTTTTTCCAGTCAGCTCAAGCGCCGTGATGTTTGAACTAAAAAGCCATACATTGAAAGGCGAAAAATTCGTTTACAGGTGGTTCAAAATGGAGGGCGGGGACAAGGTCAGAGTTGATTTCTGGTGCGACAAGGATGTTGACACATACATTTTCTCGGAGAGCCAGTTCACGTCATTCGCCACAGATGGTACACTGGACTCAATGGCTTCGATGAACCTCATGGACAAGGGAAAACTTGTTACGGGTATTTCATCGCCCGGAACCTACTTTTTCGTCGTTGATAATCCCCACGAAGAACCGGCGGAGGTAGTTTTTGCGCAGGCTACGGGTAGTTTGACTGAAAGAATCACGCTGGCGCAGTCACTCAAGGAGTACTGGTTCGGAGATATGTTGAACGATATCGTGCCATTCTCAAGAATGGTCCGAGATGAAGCCGGAGTTGGCTCGTTTGCCTAATCGATCTTGAAGAATCTTTTAGGATTATCAACAAGCATGGCATGAATCTGTGAGTCAGATATCCCGTTCATGTGCATCAAAGGTATCACGGTTTTATGGATGTGGTCGTACCCGCCTCCACCGTAGCAGCGTAAGGCTGTCTTGTAGAAGACATCATGGGATATGAGCAGCTGGTCGAGGAAGCCATTCTCAATTAGTTCCTTTATACACAGGATTCTTTGCCAGTCTGAGAGGGCGAAGAAAGTCTTCTCAGGCAGAATTATTGGGCTTGGGGAGTTCCCGAAGCTATCGTACTCGATGTAGCAACCAGTCTCGGCTAGTTCAACACTAAGATCCGTGTCTATTCCGTGCCTGTTACCCACATGGCTCATGGCGGTGTGGCTGATATTGCCACCATTTTCCCTGAGAAGTTCAACTATCTCCATTGGAGATGACTGGCTCTGACCCGGGTGGATGTTGACAGGTGCACCTGTTTCCACTTGGGCATGGGCTGTCGCCTTCAAGACCTTGACTTCGGTATCCATCAATGGGTATGAGCAACCGATCTCCCCGATTACCCCAGCCTTGACCCCTGTGTCACCGACGCCAACTGTGACATCCTTGACAATTTCAGCTGAAATGGACTCCACTGTTCTAGATGTTAGCTCCTCTGGGTGGCTGTTCCCAACATAATACCCGGAGCCCATGACGATGTTCACACGCGTAGCCTTGGATATCCTAACCAACCCTTCTGGGTCACGGCACAGCCCGATATTCCCCATCTCTATGATTGTGTCGCCCCCTGATGCCTTGTAACGGTTCAACTCAGATATCGCGGCAGTCTCATCCAGCAACCTAAAGTTATCAAGGCTACCATGCTGGTTTCGTTTATGCCAGTCCAAGTTTTCAATACTCACCGGTCCATAGGCTAGGGTCTTGTCCTCCGCCTCTTTGAACCTGAAACTGGAATCGCAAAGAATATGTTCATGGGACAACGTGACTCCCAGATCATCAGGGTCAATATCCCCTGTAACTGTCTGAATCCGCCCTCGAGTTACCATGAATATTCAGTGAACGTTTTTTCATAAAAAACCTTAGTTAAGCCCTGCAAGTTTAAAATGCGCCAACCCCAATTCATCTGTATGGTAACCTGTGAACTGTGCAATCATTCAGGGGAAGACCTGAGCCTCAGGGAAGCAACCCACAAGGAGTTCGGAAAGAAATGGGTCTGCGGCGACTGTTGGACCCAGCTATACGATAAAAACGCAATGGTTTCAGGGACCACAGGCGGCGGAAGCCCAGTCGGATGTGCCGGTGGCTGCAAAGGCTGCAGGCACGCGTAATCGTTCTTCGATTTATTGATTCAATATTCATACGATTTTATACTGGCAAAACAATGTGAATTTCAGTTGTACATCTGTTGTCCAAAATACATGATTCCTCTCGTAATAGAACCTGAATCGAGTTGAAGAGTCCGTGAAGGGTTCAACATAAACCGTGGATATGTTATACTCCACTAATCTCTCCTTGAAAAGAATAAGATCTCCCAACGGACTATCAATCCCTCTTGGTATCTCTCTAACCGTGAGATTATAACCGGAAAACCCATCAAGAAGATTCTCCATGGCATTTACCCTGTTTCGCTCTGATACATTGCTACATATCGTAATGCCGCAAAGAATGACGACCAATATTATCAACGCTCTTTTCATATCCATTCTCTTTATCCATCCAACTGGTTGTGTTGTCAAATCAGTGCCAAGAATTCCGTTTGGAGATACTAGGGTAACTAGGACTATCACGGTTAGAGGAATAACAAAACGGTACTCTCCCGCCCACACCCCAATGATTGCATGACCGTATGTGGGTAACACGATACTAGCCGTACCTACTATTAGACTACTAATGATTGCGCCCCTTTCACTATCCATTCCTCCTAGCAATGCGGCGGCCAGGATTGTAGGCATCATAACTGTACCCGAATGGATGTTAGAGCAGAACCAGGTCCCCATAAGTGCCCCAGATAAGCTAGCCATTCCCCCAGCCAGAGCCCATGTTGCAATTCTATTTTTCACTGGGTTGATCCCTTGTACCTGTGCAAGCTCTATGTTTTCATTTATGGCTCTGAACGACAATCCAAAATCAGTATGTTTGAAAGCGTGTCTTAGTATCAGGAATGATGCAAAAACCGCCAAGTTAGAAAAGAGAAAACCTCCAGGAACTCCACCAATCCTAATGTCGAATGATTTTAGATGAAGATGACTCCTATGGCCCTCAAATATGTCCTCAAAATACATCGTAACAATTTGGACCAAGTTCTCCATTACCAAACCTATCGCGATTGTGACGATTGTCATCTCAACCAGGGTTCTACCTCTTCTAATCATTGGTTCGATTATGCCAACACTGATAACCAGTGAAACAATTGTCCCGAAGATGCAAGCAAAAACGACGCTCAAGTAGAACGGTAGTCCCACGATTTTTTTCATTGTGAAAGCAGCGTATGCTCCCACCATCATAAGGACCCCAATTGAGAAGTTTGGTACCCGAGTCGTCTTGTACATCAACACAAAACCCTGTGTCACAAGGGCAAGCGTCGAAGCATAAACTAACGCGGCCATCCAGAGTGCGCTCATATTCACATCAAACTAACCATGTCAACCATAAAAGGTTAACGAGGATGTTGTTAGATAACCGTAAAGTTGATGAGTTGTTCCCCTTGATTGACCGCGTAGAACATTCTCACAGTTGTAATCTTTCCGTCCTCTGGTGCAAGTATTGTCTGGAGTACGTTACCGAAGAGGTCCGTTACTTCTCCTATCTTATCCCCCTTCTTGACCTTTGACCCGACCTCGTGGAACCCGTGCCATATCCCTCCATGCTCAGACTTGTACCTGTAACCCTTGGGGTTTTTGACGGGATCAACTAAAACTGGCTCCCCCGGTATCACTTTGAAGTACTTGAGGATGTTGATCACGCCATCATAGTGGAACATGATATGCCTTTCCCGTACCGGGTATGGGGCACCAGCCTCGCTTGTCACGCATGGGATACCATATTTTGCCTGGGCTGTCATGCTCAAACCGCTTACCGTTTCAGGTAGTTTGGACACGTACTCGGTGTCAAAGCACCGTGCCATGTCAAGGGACATCTTTTCAACTTCTTCCCCTCCACCGCTACCATAGATCATCATGGAGTCAATGTCCTCCCCAATGTCTCCTCCGTGTAAGTCAGCCAAGGCGTCGCACCTAGAAACGACCTCATTGAAAACAACATACGCCGTCCTCTGGCTAAGAGTCCCATTAGGATCACCTGGGAACTGTCTATTCTGATTCAGTTTGTCAATTGGGCTAAGGAAGGCTGATTTATGCTCAAAATGTGGGCCGTTTAACACCGTGACAGCGATAACGTTTCCCCTCATGGTGGATGGGTCAAGTTTCTTTGTCGCTCTGATCAGTCCCTCAATACTTGCATATTCAGTACCATGGGTACCCCCGAGGAATCCAACCGTTTTTCCCTCTTTTTTTCCCGCGATTACAACCACAGGGATCCGATACGTATTCACACTGGTCTTACCAACCTCGATGAACCCGTAACTCTTCTCACCGCGCCTACTGAGCGCCTCATCAATGTTCATGAATTAGGTATGGGGTGAGGCTGTTTTTACTGTTTGTATACTCTTAAAAAAGTGATACGTTCATTAAGCGTCCTATATATAATATATTGATGGCTTCTTCTCGTTCTTCCGCTTTAATGAAAATTATGCGCATTGAGGATCAGGTTAACCGCGTAAGCAAAGATAAGAGATACAAGCAGATCCAGGAAAACGTCAAGAAATTGAAGGACTCTTACGGCCGATCCGAAGTCTTGATTGGCACTCCGGAGAACATGGATAAATCAATCACTGTTCGAAAAAACAGTGTAGACGCCAAGGGATACTTGAAAACTTTTGAGTTGATGCTCTATGAGTACGATGTACTCATGCTTGAGTTACGTAAAAAGAAAGAAACTCTAAGAAAAGAGTTGTTTGTCTAAAAATAGACCGAAATCTTCGAACTCGTCGTACAGCTTGTTTACTGCAATTGTGACGATTTCCTCGCTCTTTGCTCCAGTGCATACTCCCTTTCCTGTTGCGAACACTAGGCAAACTACCTTTGGTTCCTTCATTCTTAGAATGAGGCCGGGGAACTGCTCTGGCTCATACATGACGTTGTCCAAGATATCCGCTGCTAGCTCAAGGTCTACTGGTTTACCCAGGTCTCCTGAAGCTACGATGTTCTGTATTGTGATCACTGGTTTGCTTGTAATCACGATACCGTACTCTTTCAACTCCTTGACTACTCTGTTAACCGCGCTTATCGCCAGTTTCTCAGATTTAGTGCCCGTGCACACCATCTTACCCGTGCTGAAGATTAGAGTGGATGATTTTGGTCTCTTAACCCTGTATACTAGTCCAGGGAACTTTTTTGGGTTGTACTCAGAGTTCGGTACAATCTTGTGGATGTCAACGAGGTTGAAAGTCTGCTCCATGGTTACGGATGCTACGACGTTTTCAATTGTGAAATGAATCAAAGGTTTTTCTTCTATTGTCAAATTGCCACATACCCTTACTATTTAATCTCCTCTGGCGCTGTCTCGCTTTTGGAATATTGCATCTTTATGTCTCGGAGTTTATAAAGGGCTGTAATAATTCTTTGATACAGGCACGAAAATATGCATATTTATGGATTATTTTTCAATTGGCAGTTGCTTAAAAGGGGCAGTCAGTGAAAATTGTTTACCCCTTTTCCCCTTATTGGAATAACTGATATATCCGTCTCAAGGAACGATAATTTATGAAAACCCTAGTGGTATACGACTCAGTTTTTGGGAACACCGAGATGATAGCAAAACACATTGGTGATAGCATTCAGGGTGCGAGAGTCGTACGTGTAACTGAGGTCAATCCCGGAGACCTAAATGACGTTGATTGTCTAATCGTAGGCTCTCCTACAAGGGCATTCCGACCCACAAAGGATATCACCGGTTTTCTGAATAAACTGGAATCAAAAAGTCTCCAAGGTGTTAAAGTCGCAGCTTTTGATACACGCATGTCAATAAAAGACGTAGACAACAAGGTGTTGACCTTCATGGCCAACATTTTCGGGTACGCAGACAAGCCAATCGAGGATAAACTGTTGAAGAAAGGTGGCGTAAAGGCAGCCGATAGAGCTGGTTTCATTGTCCTAGACTCAAAAGGTCCCCTGAGAGAAGGCGAGCTTGAAAAGGCATCCCATTGGGCGCAAAGTATCGTTAATCCAACTCACTTGGAGTAGGCTAGAGCTATTGTTTCTTGGATCTGCTTGGTGCAGGTGCTCATGAAATCCCTGTTCTTCAGGTAGAACTCAAGTACGTTCAAACCTTTCTGGGTAATAATGATCTCGTCGTCAAGTAACACGATATAACCCCATTTCTCCATGTTATCCAAAACATCTTCACTGAACTCTTCGATATCCACGCCTCTGTTCATCTCCAAAAGCGAGTCAAAGTAGACTGCGAAGTTAGGGGAACTCATGATTTGATGGTCGGTAAAAGTTACTATAGGTTTTACGGATTACTGTTCACTAATTTCCGGCAGGTATCAGGCGTTGTCAATTTATCGAGTACTATTTGGAGTTCTTTGCCCGAGTATGGTTTTGACAGGTAATAGTTTGCCTGAGAGTCTGGTTCAAGCATGAGTTTTGTATCTGGGCCAAGGACCGATATCATGATTATCGGTATATTCTTTGTTTTACACTTCTTCCTTAGTTTGCGTATTACTTCAAGCCCGTTCATATCGGGCATAACCGCGTCAATGATTATTGCCTCAAGCTCTTCTTTTTCAACTATATCCAGTGCCTCAAAACCTGAGTTTGCTAAAATAGAGGAATATCCCCCGTACTTGACATACTCATTGATTTGTTCTAGTGAATCTGGGTCATCGTCAATAATTAGAACAGTCAATGTGTGCACTTCCTACTGAGGACGACAAGAACAGGATAAATAGATTATTTCGTAACTCGAAACATTAAGAAATATTCTATTTACTGAAAAAAATAACGTGAAATAGTTAAGAAAGCTTTGCTGCGAGTTCACCTATGAACACATCACGGTTCTCGGCAAGCCGTTCCTTCACATGCTTCCATGTGCTGCTACAGTTCTTGTACTCGACTCCAAGAAACTCATGGATTTTACGGTCTAAGTCTTTCTTGTTTTCCTTAGTGGGTTCGATTCCAATCTGGGCGAATATATCCTTCATGTGACGAAAATAACAGGTCATGAATGAGAATCTGATAAAATGAGAGATAAGGATATGGTTTGTGGGGTTACCACTTGGCCCTGTTCTCTTTGATGTACTCCCTGAGGCCGCCTATGCTCAGGATCTCCATCATGAACTCGGGTACCGGAGTGAAGTTCAGCTCCTTGGAGCCGTTTATGATAATCTTACCGGCGGTTAAATCGATCTCGATGTCGTCGCCTGTCTTCACTTCCTTGCTGATATCCGGGCACTCCAGTGCTGGGAGTCCAAGGTTCGCCGCGTTCCTGTAGAAGATACGTGCGAATCCCTCAGCGATTACAGCCCCAACGCCTGAGTGCTTCAGCGCGATTGGTGCATGCTCTCGGCTGCTGCCTAGACCAAAGTTCCTTCCCCCGATGACTACGTCACCTGGCTGGACTTTCTTGGCGAACTCCGTGTCCAGTCCCTCCATAGCATGCTTGCCCAGCTCTGCTGGGTCTGTTAGCTCTAGGTAGATTCCTGGCAGGATGAAGTCGGTGTTGACGTCATCGCCGTAGTTCCATGCCTTTCCCTTGATCTTCATTGTTAGATCTCCCTTGGGTCTGTGATGACCCCTGTTAATGCGCTAGCGGCTGCGGTTGCTGGGCTTGATAGGTACACGAAAGCCTCTGTGCTTCCCTGCCTTCCCCTGAAGTTCCTGTTGCTTGTTGCTAGGCTAACCTCGCCTGGTGCAAGTATGCCGTGGTTTCCTCCGAAGCATACACTGCATGATGGGTTGCACAGCACTGCACCTGCGTCCATGAGTATGGTGATTATACCTTCGGCGTTTGCCGCCTTGTACACCTCTGGGCTTGCAGGTGTCGCTATTACGCGAACGTCACTGCAGATTTTCTTTCCCTTCAGTATCTCCGCTGCTACCCTTAGGTCCTCTAGCCTGCCGTTTGTGCATGAGCCGATGAACACCTGGTTGATTGCTGTTCCAGCTACTTCTCCAACGTCCTTGACGTTATCAACTGCGTGTGGGCAAGCAACTTGGGGTGCTAGGTTCTCGCTGTCTATCTTGATTGATTTCCAGTACTTTGCGTCTGGATCAGAGTATATAGGTGAATATTCGTGGTTTACCCTACCCTTTAGGAAGTCGAATGTCTTCTGGTCTGGCTCACAGATGCCTGTCTTGCCGCCCAGCTCGATTGCCATGTTGCACATGGTCATCCTTGCACCGATGCTCATCTCTGTGACCGTGCTGCCTCTGAACTCCAGTGCTGCGTAGGTTGCGCCGTCTGCACCGAGTTGCTTGGCTGCGTTCAGGATGACGTCCTTGGACATGACTTTGTCGCCTAGGATTCCATCTGCCTGAATCTTGACGGTCTCGGGTACCTTGAACCATAGTTTTCCGGTTCCGATTACTGCGCCCATATCCGTGCTGCCGATTCCTGTGCTGAACGCACCGAATGCGCCGTGGGTGCATGTGTGGCTGTCTGCGCCAACCATCAGCATGCCCGGGTATACGTGTCCGTTCTCCGGGATGATCTGGTGGCATACGCCGCTGTTGATGTCATAGAAGTGTTTGAGGTTCTGTGCCTTGGCGATTTCCCTGCACTCTTTGTGGAGGGTTGCGTTCTGGATGTTTGTAGCAGGTGCTATGTGGTCCAGTAGTATGGTGATCTTCTCCGGGTCGAAGACCTTCTCTATCTCCATATCGTACATGGCGTGGAACGCCAATGCCGCTGTCAACGCGGGCATGAACGCAAAGTCGATGTCTGCTTTGACTATCTCCCCGGGTGTGACTTCTTCTCTTCCCGAGTGGTTAGCCAGTATCTTCTGTGCTACGGTGCTCATTTTGGATCTGCCTTGTCCAGTAGCCTGTTCATGCCTTTGAGTATTGCCTCGACGCTCGCCATGACGGTGTCGCCGTGGACGCTGTTGGCTGATACTAGTTTATCGCCTTGCTTGACTCCAACGGTTACATCTGCAACTGCGTTTGTTCCGCCTGTGATTGCCTTCATGCTGAACTTCTCAAGTGAGATGTCTGCGAAGCTGCCAACGACGTTCCTGATTGCGTTGATGGCTGAGTCGATTGGACCATTGCCTACGCCGCTTCCCGTCATTGGGTTCCCATCCACAATCAAGGTAACGCTTGAGGTTGGAGTGATGGTGTTTCCAGTAACAACCAGCAGTTGTTCCAGTTTGACCCTGTCCTCCACGTTTATGTTCATGACGTCCTTGGTGATCGCGTACAGATCGTTGTCCGTGATGACCTTGCCCGTGTCTCCAATGGTCTTGACCCTTCTTGCGATTGTCTTGAGTTGGTCCTCTGTTGGCTCAAAGCCCATGTCGCTGACCATCTTGAAGACGCCGTGCCGACCAGCGTGTTTGCCAGCTGCGATCCTGCTCTTCTTACCGACGAACTCGGCGTTCATGATCTCATAGTTGCCCCTGTGTCCGAGGACTCCGTGGACGTGGATTCCTGCCTCGTGTGCGAAGGCGTTGTCACCAATGATTGGTGCTGTTGGTGGCATGTACAGTCCACTTAGCCTCTCGACCAGTGCGCTTGTCTCTGCCAGTTTAGAGTAGTTTAGTCCCGTCTCTACGCCGTACTGGGCTGCTAGGCTTACTGCGACCTCTTCCAGTCCAGTGTTTCCTGCCCTCTCACCTAGTCCATTGACGCAGACATGTATCTGTTCACATCCTGCCTCGACTGCTGCTAGGCTTGTTGCCGTTGCCTGACCCAGGTCATTATGTGCGTGTGCGCTCAGTGGGGTTGGTACTGCTTCTTTTAGCTCCTTGAAGAACTCGTATGTGTTTCTTGGAGTCATGACGCCGACTGTGTCTGGGATGTTAAGCATCTCTGCGCCGCAGTCTGTAGCTATCTGACATATCTCCTTGAGGTAGCTCATTTCTGTCCTTGACGCGTCCTGTGGGCTGAACTCAACCCTTACGCCGTGGTCTTTCGCATATGTGATTCCCTCGATAGTCTGCCTTGTGACCTCCTCGCGGGTTGTGTTCATCATGTGCTTGATGTGCATGTCGCTTGTGCTGATGAAAATGTGGATGTATGGCACATCACAGTCCAGTGCACGGTCGATATCACTCTTTAGTGGACGTGCAAGGGCACAGATGGTTGCGTCAAGCCCTAGGGCTGCAATCTGTTTGACGGACTCTGTCTCGCCTTTGCTTGTTATTGGGAACCCAGCCTCGATCTTGGGTACCCGTAGGATGTCCAACTGACGTGCTATCTGCAGTTTCTCGTCAATTGTGTAGGTTACGCCGGGCATCTGCTCCCCGTCTCTAAGCGTGGTATCGAAGATCCACACCTTTTTCGGGAGATTCATCTCGATCTCCGGCTGGTACGTACTCATGTAGAATTTATCATCGCTCATGCTAATGCACCGATTTTAACTATCAACCGTTTAAACGATTATAAGCAGTTTGGGTAACAAGCATTACCTATAACGGCAATTATTAACATAAATAAAGCAAAAAATAGATTATTGGACCTAAAGGTCCATGTTTAGCACGTTTCGCTGCACGAGCGCGTAGATTAGGACCGCACTGATGACTAGCTCAGCAAACAGGTATCCGCCGTTGTAAACCGCACTGTAGATGATTGGGCTCATACCCTCTGGTGCGTACATTCCGAAGAAGACAACTCCACTGATGAAGTGTCCGACGAACCTTCCTGCTACTCCTGCTGCTACCCCAACGATTGGGTTCTTCTTGAACAGGGATGCGATACCTAGAACGCCAAACGCGAATGGGTAGTCAAGGAACATGCCGACTGGGCTGTAGAACCAGCCGTCGAGCATCATCTGGACAAGCCCGTAGATTACACCAGTGGTGACGCCCACTTTCACATCACGCCTGAACGCGATGAGCAGGATTGGCACCATGCTGCCTAATGTAACTGAGCCGCCGTATGGCATGCTGAAAACTTTGATTGTGCTTAAAACTGTGGCAAGCGCGACACCGATCGCGATCTCCGCCAGAACTCTGGTATTAGTACTATTACTCATTGTTTCTCTTCCTCCGCCAGTATTACCTGGATCAGGTTCCAAGGGTCGACGAGTTAACGTCCTCTCAGCCAGACTGCTGTCCAGCTCCCCCTTATCGGCTTGAATACATTTAGCATTGAATATAAATCTAATCCATGGACAGGTTAGTTGACTGAGAAACATGCGTATCTTCTGAAGGTATATCCCCATATTTTGAGGTCTTTTCCATACCTATATTCTCCCGGCTCAAGTACCTTCAATTCAAACCTGTGGGACCGTTCGGCTTTAGGAGGAATATCGTAGAGCAATCCGAATGTGTATGTAGATGGACCTTGGACCTCTATCCACGCATTTCCCTCTCTTTTCTCGATAACCCAACCAACATTTTGGATTCTTCCATACCACAGGCTCTTGTTTGATAGCGTGAATGTTGCCTGTTCTCCATCTCTATATGCTTCTTGGGACGAGGATATCGAGATGTGAAAGAAAGGAATCAACGTGTTACATATAACTAGTACAAGGAAGATTGCTGGTATTTTCTTTTTCAATATTATCTAAATAATGGATGATGTACGAGTTAAGCTCTATTCTTCTTTTTTCTCGAAGGAGCCATAGATTTCATCGATTCCGATACGTTTTTGCTCAAGAACCTTTTCTCCGTCCAGTGTCAGTCCCGTTCCCCCATCTACTGAGCCAATAATCGTACATGGAGCACCGATTTCTTGGCACCTTGATTTTACCTCGATTACACTGGACTCGGCAACTATTGCTACGAGTGCCCCGTATGTTGGTGCTCTGAGTGCCTCCCCCTCCAGTTCATCCACTCCCTTCGCATAAACAACATCCTCAGATGAAACATCCAGTCCGATGCCGTGCCCTTCGGCTACCTCGTATAGTGCTCCAATTACACCCCCCTCTGATACGTCGTGCATCATCCTTACCTCTGGGATGTCCTGAATTGATAGGATCGCTGGAAGGGGCGTGAAGCTCCTCCAACCATCAAATGATTCTATCTTGGCTAGTTTATCGAGCCAGACTGCTTCTCCCCCCACTTCCCCGATGAGCAGAACACTGTCATCTTTCACTGGTTTTGTGGGGGCTCTGGTCTCCTTTCCCATCATTGTGGATGTGATGAGGGGTATCTCCAAGCCATAGTAAGTGGCTGTCTGGCCTGCGGTGACGATTACACCATATTTTCGCGCCTCGTCCCCTAGGTTCTTTGCGATTATTTTCAGGTCAGATTCACTTGTCTTGAGTGGCAGGTATATGCCTGAGATCATGTGGGTTGGTGTGCCGAACCTGCTGGCGACGTTGCTTGCTGCGTAATGGAACGAGAAGAACCCCAGGGCCTCGGTTGGCACCCCGATGCTTGGACTGTGTGCGATGACCGTGTTTCCCTTCAGCTCGGTTGTTGCCCCGTCGAGCTCAAGGCTTTTCTCCACTGGCAGGTAGGGTAGGACGCTCCTGTTGAATATCTTCTTGGTTACCTTTCCTAGTCCAAGTGCATCGCTCATAATGGTACTTGGTATCTTATTCCCCTAAAAACCAACCGTGGACAACTTTTGCTGTGGTGACCACATATATCGCTAAAAAATATGTGGAGTGGTCTCACAAGCATTATTGTTTCAATGAATGATGCAATTTAATTGAGACAATTCACTCCCAAGGGCTTTGCTTAAATATTCTTGGACTCCATGAATTGATGAATACGATGGCTATCACTCTGACCACCGACATGATTCTAGCAATGGGAGCAATTATCGTAGCCGCTGTTGCAATCTTCATGTTCATGAAGGCAACTGATGGAGTGAGTAAACCACCAAAAAAACTGGAGGAGAACGAGCCAACAGTTCGCCCGATCACAATCCAGCCACCGAGTATCAGCACGCCCACACTCCCCATGATCACAGAAACACTTGAAGTTGACAAGGCTAAAGTCAGCATACGAACCTTGACTCTTCAACAAGAGATCCTCGGGATGGTCATGAAACGCCTGTTCGAGGCAGAGGACGAGGGCGAGATAAACAAATCCGAAAGGGAGCGCCTCAGCCAGAACTATGAGGGAGAGCTCCAGCAGGTCACAGAGAGTCTCAACAAGGCAGAGTTAATTGTAAGCCTCAACGAACTTGAGGAGATCAGGACTGACATCATCCAACAGTTCCAGACTACCCTAACTGATACCCAGAGTAAGATCGACCTCATAATCAAGGAGCTAAACATCCAGCAAATTGAGCCTGAGCCAAAAGAAGAACCCAAGAAAGAGCCTACCCCACGACGTAAACGTCCAAGACCACAGCTACAGCCAGAAGAACCTGAAGAGCCCGAGGAGGACCCAGAGGGAGATGAAGGTGAGACCCCAAGTAGGGGAAGGTTAACCGTGGAAGACCGATTAGATAAGCTTAAACAGGACGTACTGAAGGAGCTAGAGGAATTGGACCGCTTGGAGCTTGAGCAGTAGTGAGTTGGCAAAACGAAGCAAAAAAGAAGTCGGCTGCGAAAGCAATCGAACACATCAAATCTGACATGGTTATAGGCATTGGCAGCGGTTCAACAGCTGCCGAGGGGATACGACTTATCGGTGAAAAGATAGCTACCGGTGAATTATCAAACATTAAAGCGGTTCCAACAAGCTATCAAGCAATACAGGAAGCGGTTAAAGCCCATATTCCACTGACCACCCTCGATGAGCATCCAGTTCTTGACTTTGGTTTCGACGGAGCAGATCAATTAGACAACGAGCTTAACGCCATAAAAGGCGGAGGAGGAGCTCTTCTCAGGGAGAAAATTGTAGCATCATGCTGCAAAGAATATGTTTTGATCGCTGATCAGACCAAGGTATCAGACGTGCTAGGCAGAGACCAGCCCATATACCTTGAGATACACCCAATGGCAGTTACACCTGTTTCGAGAAAACTCAGAAACATGGGGGCAAAGCCAACCGTAAGGCAGGCAGTCGGTAAACTGGGTCCAGTTGTCACTGATAACGGGAACAATCTCATTGACGCAGATTTTGGTCCAATCCATAACCCGGGATACCTGAACGCCCGACTCCATTCAGTACAAGGAATCATGGAGACAGGTTTGTTCATCGGATACGCACAGGTGGCCTACATCGGCACCAAGACCGGCGTAAAAACCATGACAAGATTTTAAGGTGTAGTCTTTTCCCTTTCATCTCATGTCTTTCGCTGACCTAGTTCTTCAGAATGGACCAATTATTACAATGGATGACAGTGAGCGTGTATGTGACGCTGTTGCTGTCAAGGATGGAGTCATCATAGCCGTGGGGAGCAAGTTCCATGTTAAACGCCTCATCGGGCCTATGACCGAGGTTATTGACCTAGACGGCAGGGCGGTTACCCCGGGTTTGGTGAACTCCCATGACCACATGCTTGAGCATGGAATCTCATCATATTTCGTCGTAAACATCAGGCACCCCGTGGCGAAGTCCATCGAGGATATGCTTGAGATTATAGGCGAGCGAGTGAAAAAAGTTGAGCCCGGGAAATGGGTTAAAGCCCAGAACTGGGACGAGGCGTTGCTTGAGGAAAACAGGTATCCGAACCGTCATGATCTCGACAAGGTGTCACCGGATAACCCAGTCTGGGCTAGACGGGTCTTCCAGATGTGTACCGTAAACAGCAAGGCTCTGGAGATAGCTGGAATTACGAAGGACACCGTTGACCCTGAGCATGGCTGGATCCAGCGAGATGAAAACGGGGAGCCAACAGGAGTTCTGAGGGGACGTGCCTTGGCACTTATCGACAAAGTGATCCCCGAATACGATGAAGACGAGATCGAACTAGCCATAGTCCAAGGGTGTACTGATTTCAATGAGGTCGGTTTCACGACAGTCATCGAGCCGGGTCTCATGGAGAACTGGATTAACTCGTACAAGAGCGTGCACGCCAAGAACAAGCTCAAGATAAGAATGTTCATACAAGTAGGATTCCTCCAGACACCTGAGCAGGTCCAGTGGGCAATCGATAACTATACCGTTGGAGGCACAAATGATTTCAGAATCATTGGGCTAAAAATGGCGATGGACGGGGGCGTAGGTCCACGCACCGCCCTATTCTATGAGAAATATCAAGATCGTCCCGCTGATGAGCTGGGGGTACAATTGGTTGAACCCGAGGTGCTCAATGAGATGGTTACGATGGGTCACAAGGCAGGATTCCAAGTGGCAATCCACGCCATTGGAGACAAGGGAATCGACCTCACCTTGGACGCCTATGAAGCAGCCATAAAATCCCAGTTCAGACCGGACGCACGGCACCAGATTGTACATGATTTCTTCCCAACCCCCGAGGCAAACCAGAGAATAGTGGATCTAGACATGGTCATCCAAACACAGACGCCGTTCCTCTACCTTCTTGGTGACAGCTTCATCGAGGCGAGGGGTGCAGAGGCGTGCGAGGACTGTATGCCGGTGAAGACCTGGCAGTCAATGGGTATAGCTGTGGGTACGAGCCATGATGCAACAGTCTCACTCCCACTACCCCACCTGGGCATATACGGTCCAGTTGCGAGGAAAACAGTCAAGGGACAGAGCCTAGGTGACAAGGAAGCCATCACCGCATATGACGCATTGAAACTGTACACCACCGACGCGGCAAAACACTGCTTCATGGAGGACAAGATAGGCTCAATCGAAAACGGCAAACTAGCCGACCTAGCGGTATGGAACTTCAACCCACTTGAGGTTGAAACCGAGAAGCTTCTGGACTGGAGATGCCAGATGACCTTCCTTGAAGGTGAAAAAATATACGAGTCAGTTGGTTGAGACCAGCTGCATCTCGCACAACCTTTTGTACAGCTCGCTAGACTCCAGTAACTCGTCGTGAGTTCCTCTAGCCATAACTTTTCCCTCGTCCAAGACAATTATCTTGTCCGAGTCACGAACCGTTGATACCCTGTGGGTTACAATGATGACCGTCCTGTTCTCCATCTCGATCATCAAAGCTTTCTGGATCATCGCCTCAGTGTACGGGTCAACGCTGCTGGTGGCCTCGTCGAACACCAGTATCTTCGGGTCAGCCAAGATTGCCCTGCCTAGGCAGATTAGCTGCCTTTGACCGAAGCTGAGGTTACTTCCATGCTCCTTGAGCCCAGTCTGATAACCGTCTGGAAGGCCTTCGACCATATCATGGATTCCCACGAGTTTCGAAACTCTAACCATATCCTCATCGCTTGCATCCTCCCTGCTGAACTTGAGGTTGTACTCAATGGTACCGCTGAACAGGAACGGCTCCTGAAGAACGATGGATACAATTTTCCTCAACTGGTCTAGGCTAATCTCCTTGATGTCAACTCCGTCTATGGTCACGACTCCACCTGTTGGGTCATAGAACCTGCCAAGGAGGTTGATTATAGTGCTCTTGCCAGACCCTGTGGGTCCGAATAACGCGACCCTGGTACCAGGTTCAGCTATGAAACTCACGTCGTTGAGAACTTTGATGTCGTCAACATAGGTGAAATCAACGTTCTTTACCTCCACCACTCCCTTTGGATCATATAATGTGACTGGGTTATCGGACTCGGAAACCTCTGGCTCCATGTCGAGAACAGTGAATATACGCTCTGCACCGGATATGGCGCTCTGGATATCCCCGTAGAACATGCTCAGGCTCTGAATGGGCGTGAAGAATGTAGCTGTGTACGTGCTGAACGCCACCAGTTGACCAAGTGTGGCAACTGACTCCAATACCTCGTTTCCCCCAAGGTACCAGATTGCTGCAGTCATGATGCTGCTTAGCACGATCACCACGCTGCTGAATGTAACCGAGACGGTCTCAGCCCGTATCTGGGTGACCATGTTCTGCTCGTTCACCTCATCGAACTCCCTGAGGCTGCGCTCCTCCTGTGTCAGAGCCTTCGTGACCCTTGCACCATACATCAGGTCCTGCACCTTTCCTGTCAAAGAGGCGATATTTCTCCTAGCAGTCCTCCAAGCTGTGGATATCCATTTCTGGAACAGCCTGCTAACCAGTGCTAGCAGAGGTGCCAGTAATACCGCGATCATGGTCAGCCTTGCGTTCAGGAACAGCATCATCAGCAACGATGCAGAAGTCATCAGCAGATCCGCTATTACGCCGATGACCCCCGATGTCATGAGTTTCTTTAACGCCTCGGCGTCGTTGGTCACTCTTGACACCAGTCTACCCGTGTTTCCGTACTCGAAGAACCGCTGGCTCAGGTTATTCAGGTGGCTGAAGAAATGCTCCCTGATATCAGCTATGACTGTATAGCCCAACTTGTCCAGATAATAGAACTGGAACGCGCTAACAAGCCACTCCAGTAACCCGAACACCCCGTAAAGCACCGCTGAAACGAGGAGGATTGAGGGAAGGCTTCCATCTGAAAACGATATGATTAAGTCAGCCAGCCATTGCCCATCCGCTGTAGGAGTATTCTGTATGAAATAGTCTAGGGTAATCTTGTAGAGGTATGGACCAGCGAGGTACGTAGCCATCTTTGCGAAGATCAATGCCAGCTCGATGTAGAACAAGCCACTCTGTTTGAGGACGTATTCCCTCATGAGCCGCATCATGATCTGCATGTCAGTGTACTGTCTCTCGGTGGACTCTAGGCTGCCCACGTCGTACCTGTCAACATATTCGGCCATTACAGGTCGCCTCCGTGTAGGTCAAGTGTCTGTGACTCTATCAGCAGCCTATAGATATCGCTTGACTCGAAAAGATCCTCGTGTTTACCCACTGCAGCTATCTTGCCCGAGTCAACAACTATTACCTTGTCCGCTGCTTGGCATGTGCTAGCCCTCTGGGTAATAATCAGGGCTGTCCTGCCCTCCAGTAGGGCGTTGATAGCCTTGCGGATTAGCTCCTCGGTCTCAGCATCCACGTTGCTGGTGGAGTCGTCTAGGATGAGTATGCTTGGGTCTGTGAGAAGGGTCCTTGCGATTGTAACCCTCTGCCTCTGACCGCCGCTTAAGGTGACTCCACGCTCCCCGACCATTGAATCATATTTGTCTGGTAGTTGGTCGATGAAATCATGTATCTGGGCTGCCTTAGCTGCCTCAATTACTTCATCCAGTGGAGCCTCTGGTTTCCCGAAAGCGATGTTGTTTCGAATTGTGTCGGAGAACACGTAGACGTCCTGCAGGACTATGCCCACCTGTCTTCTCAGTGATTTTAATGAAGCGTCCTTGATGTTCACCCCATCAACTAATATGCGCCCAGATGTGGCGTCGTAGAACCTTGGCACCAGTTCAGCTAGGGTGGTCTTCCCACTACCAACGAACCCCATCAACGCTACGTTCTCCCCAGGCTCTATCCTGAGGTTAACCCCGGATAACACCGTGCTGGATTCTGTATAACCAAAACCTACGTCCTCGAAGACAACCTCTCCATCCAGTTTTGGCATAATAACCGGATTTTCCTTCTCCGGTACGTCCTCTCCTAGGTCTATTACCTCGAATACCCTTCTGGCGCTGGCGATTGCGTCCTGGTAGAACATGATGAGCCTCGCGAACATCCTCATTGGTCCCGCTAGTTGGGCGAAGTATGTTCCGAAAAGTATCATCTCGCCGATGGTGATAGTTCCAGCTATGGTTTTCTGTCCACCATATAGGATAATCAAGGAGACACCTAGTCCGACGATGATGTATGTGGATGGCCTGTATAGTGACTGGATTTTTGATGCCGAGAGGCTTGTCTCGACATAATTCTGGTTCTCCACGCTGAACCTCCGGTTGAAATGTTCCTCCCTTCCATGGGTCTTTATGAGCTTGTGGCCTGTGATCCCCTCGACTAGGACGTTGTTCATGTCTCCGAACTGGTCCTTTGCCCGTGTCAGGTACCCGGTTATCCTGCTGCTGTATATCCTCGTGGATATGAAGATGAACGGCATCGGTGCACAGCAGATCAATGCCAGCTGTGGGTCGATTGTGTACAGGATGTATAACGTGAAGAAGAACTGCATTCCATGCCTGAATATCTCCCTCACCGTCTCACTGTAGAACAGGTCAATGTAACCCATGTCACTGGTGATACGGCTGATTATCTGACCGCTCATAACCTGGTCCAAGTAGCTGAAGCTCTTGTGGATCAATGCCTCGTAGAAATCCCTGCGCATAACCCGCAGGATGTTCTGGCTGAGCGCAGCCCTGAGGGTGATGTGGACTATGTGGAACACCCCCCTTACAACGGCTAGGAAAACGATGACGAGGCAGAGCGTAACCAATAGTTGGCTCTGGCTGGATACCCCTAGGGTGGTCCTTATGAAATCTATGAACCAATGGTTTGCACCAGAAGTCGGAACGAGGATGAAGTCAATTATCAGCATAATGATGATCGGGGAGAGGAGCGCGAATATCCCGTGCCTCCCAAAAGCCGTTATCAATATCCCGATGAAAATGCCCATAAATGAGCCCATGTACCCAATAAGTCGCTTCGTCAATGCCCAATCCGACGGGTTATACTCAGCCAAAGTAATCACAATACAGGGGGTCCACGTATATTTAACAAAACTCAACAGAATAATGTTTAAAACAGTGATGAGTTGCATAGTGTTTGGTTGTCGGGTTCTCCTAGCCTGGTAGGGAGCTGGCCTGCTAAGTCAGTGCGCGTAACGCGCACGAGGGTTCAAATCCCTCACCCGACGCCATTTTCTTTCAAGTTATATCGAACACTGTTATGGTTCAAGAACTCACAACCATTATTTAGTGTACACTAAAGAAAAACACATGAGAGAACAAAGAAAGGGAATTTCAACTATTCTCGGTGCTTTGTTTTTTATTAGTATTATGTTCAGCGCAATTGTACCAATGCAACTTGTTATGCAACAAGCCGACAATATTAGGGAAAGGAAAATACATGACTCGAATAACCTCGATCTATTAAGGAAAAATGAACAAATCGAGGTTTACCCAATACCTCATTTGACCTTAGATCTTCTAAATGTGAGTATCATAAATCTCAGTGAATATCCCGTACATTTTGAACGGGTATGGGTTAATGACACATCTTACACAGTAGATGTAACCGCAAACTCACTTGAGACAGTTACTATTGGGGACCTGCCGTTGAGTCCCCTAGAGGGGGGTGTATATGAAGTACGAATTATTACCGAAAGGGGTAACGTGTTTGTTAGCGAAATTGGCGCTATCTCATATTCAGGGGGAGAGTGGATCAGCGAAACTTTTGGATTCAGGTTTATATTCCCTTCTAGACCGGGAAAAGGAGCGAGGGGTAATGACTGGTTGAACGAGGTTAGAGTGTCAATTTCTCAGGGTGGGGAATATGTTTACTCAAATTATACCATGTATTGGGCTATTAGTGCCTCTGAAGGCTTTTTTGAGCTTGACGCATCGGGTGCATACGATATTGACGTTTATATATGGTGTAGGAACCCGAACCGATGGGATCAAATCTATGATGTCCAGCATTCGATTACGTATCCAGATGGTGATCCAATAATTGAGTTAAAATATGCCATCGATGGCGAAGAACTCGTTCTAGAATGATCTTGGTCCATGGATATTATCGATAAACTTTTTCACTTTATCCGAGTTGGTTTGCGTCCAACTGAACTCAGGGATCTCGGGCAGTCCACCCATGTACACGCCGGGTTTCCTGTAGATCATCTCACTCTCTACCCTCTCCCAAAGTGTTGAATGGTATTCTTTTGCCCCAACCTTGGAATGGAACTCGCCGATATTTTCTGGCTCCAGTCCAGCCCCTGGCATAATGATAACACGGTCACCTGCTTTCTTTACGAGCTCAGCGATCAAATCAACTCCCTCCGGAGCCATGTTCACCTGACCTGACGTTAGGATGCGGTCCAAACCGAGACCAATTAACTCTTCGAGCGCAGCAAAAGGATCCCCGCAAACATCGAAAGCTCTGTGGAATGTCACGGATAATGGGCGTGCCAGTTCAATGATTTCCCTTGTCCTCTCAACATCAATGTCCCCTTCTGGAGTCAGGAATCCTATAACAACCCCATTTACCTTGAGTTTTTTGCACATGAGAATATCGCGTTTTATGATTTTCATCTCGTCCTTGGAGTAGACAAAGTCGCTTCCCCTAGGCCTGATGAGGACGTTGATATCGATATGCAGGCGCTCTCGAACTAGTTCCAGTGTCCCATAACTGGGGGTGGTTCCCCCCTCGTAGAGGTTGTCACATAGCTCGATCCTGTGTGCTCCGCCTTCCTGTGCGGCTATTGCTGATGCGATGGATGCGCAGCAGACCTCAAGGATTGGACTCATGATATTACATACACTTTGATTGGTTAAGATTATACGTGGATACCCATCCTGCAACACGTGGTATAATCTTTTAATAATGTCTTCACAGAGACCATGGGAATCAGCTTGAATATACGTGAATCCACAGACTATGATCTATCCACTGTTCTTGAAATCGAATCCAAAGCGTTCGGGTCTGATGAAGAGGCAGCCCTTGTCTCCGATCTTCTCGGCGACCCAACCGCCAAGCCATGCCTTTCATTGTTAGCCTTCATAGATGGAAAGGCTGTGGGGCATATACTATTCACAAACGCACGTCTAGAACCTGATTCTACTGTGTCCTCATCTATCCTTGCACCTCTCGCCGTTGTTCCAGAGGCCCAAGGGCGAGGGGTAGGTGGCGCCCTCACTAGGCACGGTTTAGAGATGCTATCAAATTCAGGTGTTGACCTTGTCTTTGTCCTTGGGCACATCGCATATTATCCTCGTTTCGGGTTCAAACCTGCGGGAAAACTGGGGTTCGATGCACCTTACCCTATCCCTGAGAAGAATGCTGACGCCTGGATGGTTCAGAGTCTGCGCGATGGTGTGATTGGAAAGTACAGTGGAACAGTAGTATGCGCTGATAAGATGAATAAGCCTGAATACTGGCGCGAGTAATCCAACTCATTATAGTGCGTAATGTTTTACGTCCCTCATGTTTCTAAATAACTGATAGCCTTGAAGGTCGATGAGTTCCTCGTTGAACGGTGGATGAACGAGTACGAGCACAACGTAGAGTACAACCTAGCCGAGACATGTGTTGATCCCTTTACCATAGCCCAGTTCCTCGAATTTGTGGGAAAACCAGATTTCTTCGACGATTTCCAGCACAAACAGCTCACCTACGGGTACATCGAGGGGAACCCAGACCTCAGACTGGGGATAGCCAATCTCTACGATGACGTGAACCCGGACAATGTGCTTGTAACAGGGGGTGCAATAGAGGCAAACTTCAACAGCTTCTACAGCCTCGTTGAGCCGGGGGATGGGGTGGTATCCGTTTTCCCCACGTACCAGCAGCTCTTCAGCGTACCAAAGGGATTCATGGCCGACGTGAAACTGCTCAAACTCACACCCGATAACGGCTGGCTTCCAGACCTTGAGGAACTCAAGGAGTACGTTGACAAAAAGACCAAGATGATCGTCATCAACAACCCGAACAACCCATGTGGGAGCCTCATCGATGAGCCCACTCTTCGAGCAATCTGTGAGATTGCGGAGGATGTTGGAGCTTACGTCCATTCAGATGAGGCGTATAGGGGGTTGTACATAGACCCCAAGGACAAAGTTCCCTCTGTTGTGGACATCTATGAAAAAGGGATAGCAGTCGGCAGCTTCAGCAAGCCATTCGGATTGACTGGACTACGGCTCGGCTGGATCACCAGCAACGAGAAGGCAGTCTACCAATTCATGCTCAGGCGCGACTACACCACCATCAGTAAGTCAATGCTGGATGAAGCCCTCGCTGCGGAGGCGATGCCACACATTGACAGAATTCTTGAACGCAACAACGGGATTGCACGGGAGAACTGGAAACTCTTGGACGACTGGATCAGTATGGAGCCATACCTCAGCTGGGTTAAACCCAAGGCGGGAAGCGTTGCCTTCATGAAACAGGAGACAGGGTTAACCTCCAAGGAGATATGTCTGCGTCTGATCAAGGAGCGGAGCACATTCTTGGTACCTGGCGAGTGCTTTGAGCACCCAGATCACCTGAGGATTGGATATGGTAACAACCGAAAGCTCCTTGAGGACGGCCTTGAGCAGGTCAGCGAGTTCCTCTCCGAGATTTAATCCTATATAAATAACTCATAATCAAATGGGCGAATGCGAGTAGCTGCTTTTATCATCGAGTCCCCCCTTATCCTCTCTATGTTAGAAGAGAAGAGGTACGTACGTGAGAATATTGACCTTAACTACGCAGAAGGCCCAGATGCTGGTCCCCCAGTATTGTTCCTACACGGGTTGACTGACCGTTGGCAGTTCTTCCTACCCGTTATGCCCGCTATGACCCAGAGTTGGCATGCGTACTCCCTTGACTTCAGGGGACATGGGGCATCAAAACACACGCCCCCATACAGGTACCTTGACCACATCAGCGACACAATCAGCTTCATCGAGGACGTGATCGGTGAACCAGTCCACCTATACGGTACCGCCTTGGGTGGAATGGCTGCACTGATGGTAGCGGCGAGAAGACCCGATTTAGTAAAGAGCCTCGTCTTCGGTGACGCCAACATCAAGCTGGAGTACGTCCACAAAGTGATAACCGATTACAACACCTTCTGGAGTGGATGGCACAAGCTAGCTTCATACCCTGCTGAGTTAGATGAGTACGTCAAGATGGTCGGCGACATGCCCATCAACATCCCTTGGAGGGAGCCAGGCACATACGGCGATGGACTTGACTACCTCAGCGTCCTGAACAAGGCACTATACCTGAGGAACCTTGACCCAGAAGTATTGAGATATTGGTCTGAAAGTGCGACAGATGACGCCGTTTTCAAGGACTTATCCACAGGGTACGATGAGGAGGAAATCAGAAACATCAAATGCCCTGTGCTATTAATTCAGGCGAACATGGATAAGGGTGGAATTCTCGCTGACGATGAAATGGAGTTCGCATTGGAGCGTATTGAACGAGCCGAGAAGGTGTACATGCCAATGTACGGACACAACCTTGGGTGTTACTCATGGGAAGTTGGCGCGTTACTCAGGGTCGTAAACACGTTCCTCATGGCTCACAGGTAGAGCCTAAATAACCCCACATCTCACCTTTTACTGATTATTATGGGTGAAACTGAGAGGGACAAAGAGCAGAAAGCCGAGGCACTAGAGATCATCCGTGAACAGCTAGGCATAGAGGGGGAACTCGTTGGGCTGTATGAGGAGTCTGAGCGTGAGACCGAGAACAAGGCTATGAAACGTATTATGCAGATGTTCAGGCTGGACAGCCAGCGCCACATAAACATCCTGCAGGCAGCCATAGAGATAATCGAGGGCGAGGACGTTTTCATCGAGGATCGGATACCGTTGAATGAGACCCTCAAGAAGCACCTTGCGCTTGAGGCCGAGGCGTTGAAGAAGGCAAACAACTTGCTCAAAAAACAGTGGATTGACGAGACCAAGGGGCTAAAGAATCTCATCGAGATGTGGAGGGACGACGAGAAACGGCACCACAATGCGTTAAAGAAGATGATAAACAAACCATACTTCAGGCTTGCAGCTAACGACATGATTGGCATATTCAGGGACGAAGCATTCCTTGAGGACAGGTACCGTAAAAGCAAGGAGTACCGGGCTAGAAGAGATGAAGCCTAACCCTATTTATCACATTTTTTCCAATAATTGTCCCATCTGGATCGAGCGATAATATTAAACACTCAAGTTGGCTACTAATATTCTCGACTCGACAATGAGTATGAAGGATCGTTTTAACGGTAAGGACTACCTTACCCTAATGGACTGGAAACCAGAGGAAATCCAGTACATTCTCGACGTCTCAATTGATTTCAAAAGGCAGCGCTTGATGAAGCAGCCACATGAGAACCTGAAGGGCCGCACAATGGCTATGGTCTTCGAGAAGGCAAGCACGAGGACCCGTTTCAGCTTCCAGGCAGCAATCGCCCACCTGGGCATGCAGAGCTTCTATTCAACACCCAGCACAATGCAGCTGTCAAGGGGTGAGCCAATCAAAGACACGGCACGTATCCTAGACAGGTACTGTGACGGCTTGGTGCTCAGGACCTTTGGACAGGATGTCGCGGATGAGTATGCAGCCTACATGGACAGCCCAGTCATCAACGCTTTGACTGACATGACACACCCATGCCAAGGTCTCGCAGACATGATGACCATGATTGAGCACAAAGGCAAACTCAAGGGACTAAAGCTGGCCTACAGCGGTGACCCATGGAACGTATGCCAGAGCCTCATGGTTGGAAGCAGCCTGATGGAGATGGACATGTACGTCGCATTACCCAAGGGATGGAAGCCACACCCAAAGATCATGAAGTTCGCCACCGAGAACGCAGAGGACAGGGGAACCCAGATCGTCGTCACGGACGACATCGAGGAGGCATTCACAGGGGCAGACGTCATCTACGCAAACACCTTCCACAGCATGGGACACAAGGACATTGAAGAACGTAAGAAGAAATTCGCGGCATACCAGGTCAACGATGAGACCATGGCATACGCAGACAAACACGCCATCTTCATGCACTGTCTACCAGGCTACCGTGGTGAGGAGATGACTGACAGCGTCATCGAGGGTCCACAGTCAGCTGTGTTTGACCAGGGTGAGAACAGGATGCACACGGAGAAAGCCGTACTGGCTCTCTTCGTGCAATAATCCACCCATTTTTTCTATAATCTTATACCGAATTTTGAGGCAGACCCAACTTCATCATAGTACTCATGGATTAAACCCAGTATTCTCCTTGCAGCCATCCACATCTCAAGTCCTCTTTCATCGGATTTGGGTATGTGTTTGAACATTATCGTGACCACGTACTTGTTCTTGGGGCCGTATACAATCCCAGTGTTGCAGTGGACTCCACCCATCCATCCTGATTTATCCGCTACCTCGATTCCTTCAGGGATGACGTCCCTGATCATGCCTTCCTTCCATATCTTGAGCTTGTCAAGAGTCCTTTCTGCCGCGAACTCCGATACCCCGTGTCTTGTTTCAAGCATGGCTAGGAGGCTTGACATATCATAGGGAGTTGTAATGTTTTCGTTCTCACTGGCAATATCCCGGTAAGCCTGCATCTTCCTGGACAGTTTTGTGCGTTCTAGGCCTAGCTCTTTGAGCAGATTGTTGACGTTTTCCTCTCCAATTTTGTCGTACATCAGGTTTGTAGCTACGTTGTCGCTGGATATGATCATCAAAGTGACATAGTCTTCCAAGGTCAGCTTTGTTATCCCAGGTGTGAGGTGCTGTAGAACGCCACTTCCTCCACAGATGTAATCCTTGGGAAGGACAATTTCCTTGTCTGGGTCAAGCTTTCCAGACTCTACTTGGCGGTAATACTCTGTTAACATTGGCACCTTGATGATGCTGGCCGTTGGGAATATATCCACAGGGTTTACCGCGAAAACCTCGCCTTTTCCCTCTAGGCTAACCGCGTAGACCCCGATTACTCCCCTGTAATCGTCCACAATCTTCAGTATCTCCATCTCATAGTTCTGGTGCAGAATGCTCATGGGGTAGAGTCATTGTATTTGTTAATACGTTTTTCCAATACCTACTACAATATATTATACCACTTCATTTATCTAGAAGTACGTGGATAAATGGGCGTTTAACTTGATAGCTGAGATGAAGAAGCGGTTCGGGTTCATGAAAGGAAACCTGACTATTCTAACCATACGCCAGGTTCTTGGAATGTTCTTCAGGAAGATGGTTCTCAGCTATGCAAGCCTTTTTGTAATCGCGGTCGGTGGTGATTATTCCCAGATTGGAATAATCAACAGTATCAGACCTCTCGCAGGGTTGATCATGTTCCCAATTGCGGGATATCTGACTGATCGAACCAGTAGGGTCAAGATAATCACAATAGCCGATGTCTTTAGTGGCGTAACTATGCTGATCTACGTGTTTGCTCCAAGCTGGCAGTGGATAGCAGCAGGCGCCCTAATTCAAGGATTCATGGTCTTCTCGTTCCCACCGGTATCAGCTATTATGGCGGACAGTATCGAGCCCCAGAACAGGGGAGTCGGTGTGGCGATGATGAATACGATATCTACACTCGTCTCGTTGCTCAGCCCAGTAATCGCAGCCACTGTGCTGGGGATATATGGCGAAGAGTTTGGTATGAGGATACTATACGGGTTCCTTGGACTGCAAGCTCTCGTAAGCGCTGTCCTTGTACATTATAAACTGAAAGAAACCACCATACCAGAGCCAATGGGTGACATGCCTAGCATGCTTTCCATAATAAAAAACACATATTCTGGTGTCCCAGCCTTATTGAAGCAGATATCTACTAGCGTGAAAGCGGTAAGTATTGTTGTCCTACTAGCTTTCCTTTCAAACGGTGTATCCAGCCCATTTTGGGTAGTCTATGTAAAGGAAATAATTGGGCTAACAAATGTGGAATGGGGTAGCATACTTCTCTACGAATCTATCTTGCGTATGCTATTGACAATGCCAGCGGGAGTTCTATCTGATAGAATAGGCAGGTCAAAAACCCTGATGATCTCCATTGGGTTTTCATTAATCTCAATTCCAATGCTAATTTTCGCCAACAGCTTCACATCGGTCCTCTTAATCCGATTTGGCGCAGCTGTTGCGGGAGCCATGTTCATTCCATCCAGCAGTGCTTTGATTTCTGATTATACTCCAAGGAATATGAGGGGAAAGGTAATGGCTGCAGTTGGTAGGGGAACAGCTATGATAGGCGCAGCAGGCGGAGGGACCGGCGGACCAGGTCTAGGATATCTGTTTGTCATACCCGTCATGATGTCATCCCTTGTTGGAGGTGTCCTATACGCTATGAACCCAGTTTACCCATGGTACTTCGTCGCAGGAACCACTATACTCCAGCTGCTTTGCGTTATACTGTTCATCAGGGACCCCGAAGTAGCTGAAAACTGAGTATATTTCGCTACAATCAATTGTATCTTTACAAACCATTATAAGCGAAAAAGCATGCATTTCTGGCAGATACTACCGTATCAGGATACACACAAGTGCCCTCAATTGCATCCGACGTAACCTCGACTCTTAAAGAAGTCTTCTCTAACCGGAACATCGTGGCGATAAGCAGTACAAACATGCTCTACACAATCTTTAACGGATTCTGGGAACTGTGGTGGAGCCTCTATTTACTTGACGTTCTTGGCGTTTCCCCCATTATCATTGGATTGTTAGCCACAATTCAAAACACTAGCAGAATCCTATTCCAGCTTCCTGGAGGAATGCTAGCTGACAGGATAGGGCGAAAGAAGGTAATCGTATACGGGACAGCAATGAGGGTTATAGCGCCTATTTTCCTGTACTTCGCGGACTCTTGGTACTGGGTTGTACCCGGGATGATAATCAATGCATGTGCCAGCATCTACATGCCTGCATTCAACGCATTGATAGCGGAGAGTCTACCCAAAGATAAAAGAGGAGCAGGATTCGGTGCATACAGATTCATGACTGGAATCCCTAGTATTTTCATGCCCCTTGTTAGCGGATACTGGCTCGACATAATGGGGATTGAACGAGGTGTCAAACTTGGTCTTCTCATGTTCATCGTAGCCGCCGCAATCGCGGTTGTTATCAGACAAATATTCCTTTCAGAGACCCTTGAGGGTGAAATAGAAAAGGAAGCTGAGGAAAATACAAAGGTAGAAGAAGAAAAAATAGGCATGATTGATACGTTCAAACAACAGCCAAGCACGGTCTGGGCGATGCTAGCGATTACTATCATCAGCGGATTTGCTATGAGAATGACTTGGGCATTCCTATCCCTATACGCTAGGGACGTTGTCGGGTTAAGCACAACTCAATACGGAGCACTTCAAAGCATAGCCATGTTCATCAGTGTACCACTCTATCTAGTTAGCGGTGTCGTAGCCGATAGGATGAGTAGAAAGAACCTAATTCTCCTCGCAAGAGGTCTTGGACCATTTGATAGCTTAAGCCTATTCTTGTTCAACGATTACACCCAACTCATTGGAGCATATGGTGTAATCGGTGTAGCACAGGGAATAGGCGGCGGAAGATTGAGGACAGGCGGATTCATGGGAGGACCAGCATGGAACTCACTGTTGACTGACCTTGTACCCGCAAAAGACAGGGGTAAAGTCCTCGGATTAATGGGGACAGTTTCAGGGTTACTGGGAATACCCGGGTCAATGGTAGGCGGATATCTCTATGAAACAAGCCCGGACCTGTTATTGATTTCAGGTTCGTTACTTGAGGCATTATCCATACCCATCATCATTTTCTTCCTCAAAGATACAAAGAGGAAGCAAATCCCCCCACCTAACCTACCCTAGATAGAACAATTTTCTCATATTTTACCCCGTTAGGGTTATTAACCATATACAACACCTGTATGCCGATGTAATATGGCAAAGGTTCCTAACCTAGTCACAGCGATCCCAGGCCCAAAAAGCCAGGCATCGATTAATCAGAGGAACGAGTACGTGCCAGCCGGAGTATACCTTGTTCAACCAGTCACAATCGCCAAGTCACAGGGCGCAGTGGTTGAAGACGTAGACGGCAACACGCTACTCGACTTTACCTCAGGAATCGGCGTAACAAGCCTAGGTCACTGCACTGAAGAAATCGTTCAGACAATAACTGACCAGGCCAACAAGCTGATCCACAGTTGTATTCACGTAGGAAACTACCAGGTGTACATCGACCTAGCGAAGAAGCTATGCGAAATCACCCCTGGTAACCACAAGAAGCGCGCACTCATGCTCAACAGCGGATCAGAGGCAGTCGAGAACGCGATCAAGATCGTAAGGCAGTCCACTGGAAGGCCAAACATCTTGAGCTTTGAGAACAGCTTCCACGGCAGGACCTATATGGCGATGACCCTAACGGGCAAAGTGGACCCATACAAGATTGGATTGGGCCCCTTCGTGCCAGGTGTCTTCTTCACACCCTTCCCTTACGCGTACAGGTGCCCATGGGGTACCGACGACAAGGAAGAGAGTGGAAAGGCGGCAATCCACCACATCGAGAAGAGCATCTTCAAGACACAGGTGGATCCAAGCACGATTGGCGCAATTATCGTCGAGACAATTCAGGGAGAAGGCGGTTTCATTGACCCCCCAAAGAACTTCTTCCCTATGCTGAAAGAGGTCGCAGATAAGCACGACATCAAGATGATCTTCGATGAGGTCCAGACGGGCTTCGGCAGGACAGGCAAGATGTTCGCGGTCGAGCATTATGGCGTCGTCCCAGACGTGGTCGTAATGGCCAAGGCACTCGCAAACGGACTACCACTCAGCGCGGTAGTCGCAAGCGAAGAGCTCATGGGAGACATACACCCAGGCAGCCTAGGCGGCACATATGGCGGTAACCCAATTGGATGCGCAACAGCGCTCAAGGTCATAGAGATCATGGAGAGGGAGGACATCCCAGGACGTGCAGAGAAGATGGGAATCAAGCTCCGTAAGAGGCTCAACGAGCTACAGGAAAAGTACCCAATGATCGGCGACGTACGTGGTCTCGGCCCAATGCTGGCAATGGAGTTCGTCAAGGACCCCAAGACAAAGAAACCAGACGCAGCGGGTAGCAGCGCCATCATGAAGGAGTGTCTGAAGAACGGATTGATGACACTGAAGGCAGGTCTTTACAGCAACGCAATCAGGCTACACCCACCACTCATCATCGAGGACGACCTCCTTGAGACGGGTATGGGCATACTTGAGGCAGCTATAAAGAAGCACGCCTAATCCCTATTTCCTTTCTAATTTTTACTTTTTTTATTATTGATTAATTTCTCATCACAAAATACTCTAAGACATCGCCCAATACAGTTAGCCCGTGTTCTGTACCTGCAGGATAGTGGATAACCACCGTTTTCTCACCATCTAGGTTAAACTCCTTCTCTTCTCCCTCGGATTCCACCGTGAAATGACCATGTGTGGCAACTACCCACTCATGGACTTCATGCGTATGAGGGTAGATCCTTGTCCCTTTGGGGTAAGCGTGCCTGATGAGGACGTGGTCATAGTCCTTGCTCATTGTGGACTCAAAAGCTTCTTCGAGGCTAGAGTAATACTCGGTTTTAATCATGGGGTTACGTGTCTTTCTGGCGAGTTAAGGAAATCGCCTATGGTTCCACATTTTTATTCCACTCCACCCCAATAGAATCGATGAAATTAGGTTGCCACGTTTCGATGGCTGATGGGATAGACAAGGCCGTAGACAGGGCTGATGCTCTTGGATGCGATGTTTTCCAGATATTCACTCGAAGCCCACGGATGTGGAGGTACAGGGAACTCGGGGAAGAGGAAGTCTCCGCTTTCAAAAGGAAGAGAAAAGAGACTGGGATTGACCCAGTTTTCAGCCATATGCCATACCTGCCAAACCTAAGCTCCTCGAATATGCCTGCGTACAAAAAATCAGTGGACACATTGAGGCTTGAACTGACGAGGTGTAACCAGTTGGGCATCCCATTTTTGGTCACACACCTAGGCAGCCACCTCGGAAAAGGTCTTGAGATTGGCATAAAACAGATAGTTGGAGCAATTGACTCTGCCACTGAGGAACTTTCACGTCACCCGGTTATTCTTCTGGAAAACACCTCGGGGAAGACCAATGAAGTGGGCTCAACCTTCGAGGAGATAAATACTATTATTGAGAGCGTTTCCACGGATCGGATTGGAGTGTGCTTTGATACTTGCCACGGGTACGCGCGGGGATACGATATCTCATCCGCTAAAGGAGTCGAGACCACCATCCAGAATATAGAAGAAACCATGGGTCTTGACCGTGTGGGTCTAGTCCACATGAATGACTCCAAGGGCGAGCTTGGCTCAAGGATGGACCGACACAAACACATCGGGCTGGGCTACATAGGAGAGGATGGTTTCAAGGCTATCATGAAAAGCAGTCTTATTGAGAAACCCATGGTCCTGGAAACCCCGATAAACGATATCAGGGATGACAAGGGTAACCTGCTGAAACTCAGGGAACTAGCTGCCTAAATGTGAGAAAACAGTGTCGTCTGATAGCTTGGAGAAGACGATTCTGTGAATATGATTCTGAGAGCGGTCTGACTGAACTCTAGGAGCTCTCCACGGGTCAATGTGGGGAACATCATTTTACCTATCCTCATGATTGGGTCTACGGTAGTAATTTTTCGGTCCCTTACAACGGATTCTTTCCTAACGGTCTGGACGAGTCTCCGTATCTGCTCCGCTCTAAACCTATTAACCGTAGCCATTTCTTTATCGACCAACAAAATAACTAATTTCTTAGTATATAAATATTTCATCATTTACCCCAAATTTCTTTCTATACAGGTCAGTGAAAGTGGCATTTATGGTGATCAATGCTTCTAAACGGACGCCTAAAACGGCTTCTTTTCCCATAAAAACGTGAAAACCGTTTTCAAATATAACCTCTTTCAGATTCACCCACCTAACAGATTAGAAACTTTTCGAGGGTAATATTTTCCGTGTCACTAAAACAAGGTTTGAAGGGGCAATATTAAAAAGAAAGATATTGATCATAAGGGATACCGTGCCCCGATAGCTCTAGTTCGGTCAAAGCGCTTCCTTGGTAAGGAAGAGACCCCGGGTTCAAATCCCGGTCGGGGCTCCATCTTATACCCATTTTACCCTTGGCAAGTTTCTTTGCCTTAACTCAGCGTTTAGTTCCCCTATATGCTGACGTAGATGGGAGAGAAGGTACAAGGCTCTTCCCAGCATACCTCGACCTGTATTGTAGGGAAAAGGATCCTCGGACAGAAATACGTAGTCTGATGATGAATTGATCCACTCTGTCGTCTTATGCTCGACCTCTTTGAAGTAATTCATTAAATCATTCTTTGACGGAAATTCCACTGGATCACTTTCACTCCAGCTAACACCAAACCTGTGGCCCCAATCAAACTCCGATGTTTCACTGGAGTAGAAATCCGCTGCCTCAATAGAATGTAGGAGAATCACCACGGGTACAAGGTTATGATGTTTCCCTTCTGTCCATTGATTCTCTGGGATGTTTTTTATCGCGTTCTCGTACATCTGGAAAACTCGCCCATAGGAGTCCAGTAAGGATTCGGAGATCGTGTACAGCACCATTGTGTAAAAATGGGTAAATGGGTAATTGAGTCTTCTCAGACGAGGTTGTTGTGTCTGAGAAGCGCCTCCGTGGAAGGTTCCCTGCCCATGAAATCCTTGAACACTTTCATGGGGTCAACAGATCCGCCCAACGCCAGGAATGAGTCCCTGAACTTTTTACCCATATCCTTCTGGGCATCTGGGTCTTCAAACCCTGTGAACTCAAACGCGCTGTACAGGTCGGCACTCAACACCTCAGCCCACTTGTAGCTGTAGTAACCAGCGGCGTAACCTCCGGCAAAGATGTGGGAAAAGGCGCAGAGGAAGTGGTCCTCTTTCATAGGCTCAATTATGTTGGTCCTTTTTGCGATATTTCTGTGCACATCAAAGGGGTGGATGTCTCCTTCTGGGTTAAAGGTGCTGTGTAGCTCGATGTCAGTCATACCGAACTCTAACTGCCTCAGCATACCGCTCGCCGCCATGTACACCTTTGCGTCAAGTAACTTCTGGACCAGATCATCGGGCAACGGAGCCTCAGTCTCCCAGTGACCAGATATTGACCTGAGCACCGGCTCATGGTAGCACCAGTTCTCCATGAACTGGCTTGACGTCTCGACTGCGTCCCATTCCACCCCGTTTACACCGGCTACATCTGGGTAATCCACTGTGGTGAGCATTCCTTGTAATCCATGTCCAAACTCGTGGAACAGTGTGGTGACTTCCCTGAAACTCATCAAGGAAGGTCGGTCTCCCACCGGAGGCGTGCCGTTTGCGTTCAAGTAAACCACAGGATGCCTGGTTTCTCCATCAATTATCCTCCTGTCGAGGCAGTTGTCCATCCATGCTCCGCCTCGTTTCTCCCCTGGCCTGGAGTAGGCGTCGAGGTAGAATGAGGCGATTTTTTGTCCCTTCTCCTTTACCTCGAAGAATTGGACATCCTCGTGCCACTTGTGTGACTCCTCGAATGACTCCTTGATCTCTATGCCGAACAGGTACTCAGCTAACCCGAACATTCCCTCCAGTACTTTTGGCATTGGGAAGTATGGGCGCAGCTCGTCGTCGGTGAACTGGAATTTTTTCTCTTTAAGCCTTTCGGACCAGAAACCGGTGTCCCACTGTTTCAGCTGTTCTTTTTGCCCAGACTTTTTTGCTAACGATTCTAGCTCGTCATATTCCATTCTCTGGTGTGGCTTGGATGCATCGAATAGCTCGGTGAACATCTTTTGGACGGACTCAATGCTTGGCGCCATCTTGGATGCTAGGCTGAGTTCCGCGAATGAGCTGTAACCCAGTAGCCCAGCTTTTTCCTTCCTCAGCCTTAGTTTCTCCATTATCAGAGGCTTGTTATCTAGGTCGCCCTTGTCTGCCCTGGATACATAGGTCTTGAGTATTGTCTCCCTGTGAGATCTGACCTTGCTGTGCCTGAGGAAAGGTACTACTATTGGTGCTTCAAGGCTGATCCTCCATGGGCCTTCCTCGGGTGTGGATTCCTCTGTCTTTGACTGGTTGTACCCATGGGATGAGAGCTGTTTCAGGGTGTTTGGCCAGCCCTCTGTCTCCTTTTTGTCCTTTATGATCATCTCGTATGCCTTTGTGGCGTCGAGGACATGGTTGCTGAAATCTGTTCCAAGCTGGGATAGGCGCTTGCTTATCTCGTTGAAACGTTCTTTTTCCTTTCCTTCTAACCCAACTCCAGAATGTTTTGCTGCACGTATCCTCAGCTCGATCACCCTTTTCTGGGCGTTATTGATCATACCCCACTCTTCACCATCCCGGATAGCAGTTAACCCATCATAGATTGGCTTGCTCTGACCCGCTCTCAGACTGAACTCCACCACTTTTGGCTGCATCTTCTCGTGTTCCTTACGGAGGTCCTCCGAGTTCTTCACGTTTAGCAGGTGCCCAACTGGTCCCCAGGCGTACTCAAAGGGCTTGCCAATCTTCTCTAGAGGTGTGACCAAACCGTCCCATGTCGGTATAATATTGGATTCAAGTGCCTCTAGCTTGGAGGTTGCTTCTTCCAGTACCTTGGTTACAGCTGGTTCAATGTGTGTGGGTAAAACTTCATTGAATTTAGGTAGCCCAGATGACTGCAATAATGGGTTGTCGTTAGACATGAAAAGAAAAAGGGTGTTTGAGGTATTAAATTGGGAGGGGTTTGCCGTCCAGCTTCATGAGCTCTTCCCATCGACCGGAAGCCATCTCCTGGAACTCGGATACCTCACCGTCTGTGAGGTGTCTGAACCTTCTCTGGGGCTTCAACGCCTCTGAGACTGGTTTAAGCTCCTTTGGCTTGTAGTTCAGGTGGAATGTCCCGTCCACGACCTCGTAGAGTGGCCATAGCCCTGTATCAGTCATGAGTTTAGCTATCTTGACTGTCTGGCTTGGGTCGAATCCCCATCCTGTTGGACATGGTGACTGGACCTGCAGGAACTTGAACCCATATATGTCCTTGGCGTACTCGATCTTCCCTACCATGTCGTTGACGTTTCCGACTGAAGCCGTTCCAACGTATGGTACATGGTGAGCCGCAAAGATGAATGGCAGGTTTTTGCCCCAAGTCTTCTTGCCCCTGCTCGCTACACCGATTGGTGTGGTTGTAGTGGCTGCGTACTTTGGGGTTGCACCGCTTCTCTGTCCACCGGTGTTCATATAGGCGTGGTTGTCAGCACATAGCCAGAAGAAGTTCTCGTTCCTCTCGGCTGCGGCGCTGAGACCCTGCATACCTATGTCCGCTGTTCCTCCGTCTCCTACGAAGGCTACGACGTTTGTCTCGGTGTTTCCCTGTGCCTGTAACGCGTTTGTAATGCCGCTCAGTAGGGCGGCTCCGCCTTGGAAGGATGTGCCCGTCCAGTAGAGGGGGATGCTTCTCTGGATCGTGATCCAGATACAACCTGGTACGCTGATGAAGCATGTGTTGTTTCCAAATGTCTTCATGGCATTCCTGGCGATTATCCCGTGTCCACAGCCCTGACACGATGATGTGCCTGGCTTCATGATCTCGACTGGCTCGATTCTGGTTGTAGGTATTGGTTTACTCATTTAGACCCACTCCACCTTGTCCACTTTTTCATCAAGTGAACCCAGTGTCTTCTTTGCTATATGCTTGATATGGTCTGGAGTAACCTCCTTACCTGCCATGCCTGTGTGGAAACCGACGACGTTGGGGCGTTCATCCATATCGTATAACGCGCCACGTAGCTCATTGTAGACGACTCCACCGCTTCCGAGGCAGACGTTCCTATCGATTACTCCGATTGCCTTGTACTTCTTCGCGATTTCACGGAGCTCATCCCCGGGGAAGGGTCTGAATGTCTTGAGCTTCAGTAGCCCAACCTTGTGTCCGTCCGCCTGGAGCTGTGTGATTGCAGACCTTGCAGTGCTTGCAATGGTGCCCATCGCGATTACAACCGCGTCAGCATCCTCACACTTGTACTCCTCGAAGAGCCCGCCGTACTTCCTGCCGAAAGCCTTGAAGAAAGCCTCGTCAACCTCGTTGATGACCTTCTTTGATTTCATCAGGTGCTCGTGGTGCTCGATCCATGCCTCCTGTGTACCGTATCCGCCACCTGGCTGGGCTGCTTTCCATTCATCGTATGGGATCGCGGTTCCGAGACTGTACTTTGGCTTGAATGGGGGCAGGAAATTATCCACATCCTCCTGATCTGGGATCTCAACTGGCTCGGCCGTGTAGCTCAGGATATAGCCGTCCATTCCCAGTGCGATTGGGAGGTGTACTCTCTTGTCCTCTGCTATCTTGAACGCCTGAATTGTTGTGTCCAATACTTCCTGGTTGTCCTCGCAGTACAGATGTATCCAGCCTGTGTCCCTCTGGGCCATCAGGTCCGTGTGGTCTGGCTGCATGCTCTTGCCGCCCCTGTGTACGACTGCCATGACGATTGGTCGCCTGCACCCGTACATTGGGTGGTGCATATAGTGCAGTCCGGGTCCGCTTGTTGCGGTGAATGTCCTAGCACCGCCGAAGCTGGCTCCTTGCATGCTGATCATTGCGCTGATCTCTGATTCTACCTCGATGAATTTTGCGTCCAGTTTGCCATTTGCGACGAACTCGGCTAGGTACTGGACTATTGTTGTCTGGGGTGTGATTGGGTAAGCAGATGTTACCTGTATCTTGGAAAGCATCGCTCCGTATGCGACTGCCTTGTTTCCTACCATTAGCTCCTTGTGTGGCATCTACTCCGACTCCATTACCATTTCGATTGCTTCAACTGGGCACTGCTCCTTGCATATTCCACAGCCCTTACAGTAATTGTAATCAATCACGCTCTTTCCTTCGACCATCTCGATTGCCCCGTCTGGGCAAACCATCCAGCACTGGCTACATCCGATGCATTTGTCTACCTCGACCAAAGGTTTGAGGGTTCTCCAACCCGCTTTGCTGTTCGCAGGGGCGGTTGATTTCTCCATCTCTTTTACTAGTTTAGGTGAACCAACTTCGGTCTTGTTGTATGCCTCCTCGACAGCCTTCACGTTCATCTCCGCTAGCCTGCCTGACCATTGCTGGTTAACTGCCGCGATGACGGATTCCAGTTTAACCTCCCCGGTTGCTTTACAGAAAGCACCAAGGATTGCCGTGTTTGTGATCGGTCTGCCTAGTACTTCCAAGGCTATTCCTGTTGCGTCAACTGTTGCAGTCGGGACGTTTTTGTCCAGTTCCACCTCGCTTGGGGGGACAGCGCTGTTCACAACTATCTTGCCCGTGTTCTTCAGACCCTCCGTGATGTTCACGGTCTTCCTGAGGAGTGGGTCAAGGACGACGACATAATCTGGCTCATGGATCAGACTTCTGACCATCTGGTCTTTCCTGCCTATCCGTACGAAGGCTGTTACAGGTGCTCCCCTCCTCTCTGTGCCGTACATTGGGATGGACTGGCTGTGTTTGCCTTCTAGAAACGCCGCGGTGGCAAGGATCCTTGAAGCTGTGACTGCTCCCTGTCCTCCCCTACCGTGGAATCGAATTTCTATCAATATTATCCCCGAAGGATTATCCGGCGAGTTTATGAGTTTTGGCACCTGATGAAGCATTTAATCAGGTTTCATATGCCGTTTTACGCATGTAGCCAGAAACAATGTGTCTATCTGAGCACATAATTAGGAGACATGAAAGACAATATTCTATAAACAATGAACCCCATCTAGGGTTATCCATGAAATCTCTCAATGTACAGGGAATTGTCTTCGATTTAGATGCCACACTGGTCAACCTAGGCGGTTTCGTAGAGTGGAGGAAGGCTCACGAGGATATCGTAGAGAGTTATCTTGAGATGGACTGCGACGATGAGACGGTCCAAGCGTGCAGCGCAAAGGGGTTGTTCAACATGCTGGATGAGATGTATGTGAATCTCATCGATGAACGAGGAGAGAGCGTGGCAAAGGAAGCCCAAGGCACGGCGTATGAAATTCTTAGTAGCTATGAGGAGAAGGGGGTCAAATCCTGCACACTCATGGATGGATGCGTTTCAACATTGGACTGGGTCAAGGAGAAGGGGGTTCCAATGGGCATCTGCACATCAAACTCCACAAAGTCGGCGATGGCTGCCTTGAAGCAGCAGGGACTTGAAGGATACTTTGATGCGGTTATCGGTAGGACTGTTGGGTTTCCCATGAAACCTCATCCAGCCCAGCTTGAGGAATGTTTCAGACTCATCAATGTTGATCCCAGCAAGGGGGTTATGATCGGTGACAGCCACAAAGACATTATTGCGGGTAAGAAGGCGGGGGCTTACACTGTTGGTGTTCCGGTTTATTTCACGAAGCTTGATTTGATGAAAGATGCAGGCGTGGACGTCATCATTGATAACCTGTCCGAGTTGCCGAAAATATTAGAGAGCCTCTAGATGCTCAACCCGTTAAGGTAGTATACCCAGTAGTAGAGCCCGAGGACCACCAGCACGGATATTATCAGTCCCTTCAGAGCACGTCCATAATCTAACCCAAATGAGGCTAGAGACCCAGCAATGAAACCATACAGGTGAACATCATGGGCAACAAAAACATCGCTACCGTTCATGAGACTGGTTATTTCCACGGCTAACATTGAGAGCCCGAGTACAACTCCAGGCACGGGTAACAACAACGCTGACGTGAACGTGAATGGCATCAACAATAACAGGACTGCAATTGCGCCAAACACTGCCCCTGATGCCCCGATGACGTTCATCCCTGAACCTTGGTTGAATAACACGTGAGCGAACCCACTGAACGACCCAGACCCTAGGAACACTATCCCAAACTTTAAGGTCCCTATTTCAGACTCAACTGCTCTGCCAACGCTCAGTAATACGAACATGTTGCTTGCCAAGTGCTGGATATCCGCGTGGAGAAACATGTAGGTGATGAAGCTAACAAAATTTGAGGAGATGGCGAAAGAAGCTGGTTGGATGGCGTACTCATCCAGTACGCTAAGGAAAGTTGATGTGGGTAAGGTAAGGCTTCCAAAGAACACCAGCACACAAACCGTGATGAACGAGTACGTAAACACAGGGGTTGCCTTGCTGGACATTATAACCGTATATGTAGGAGAAATATTAAAAGTCAACAACTTATGAAAGGCAAGAACTTTTTTCTTCTGAACCTTTTCCACGAAACGGTTACGAAAAAAGCAGGAACAATCAAAAAACCTCACTCAAAACAAGTAAAAGCGACGTTATCCTCAACAATTAATCATCATAAAGGCAACTCTTTTTTCCTAGATTATTCCTTATACGGTGAAGGTCGAAAATGATGATTGGAAAACTACGGCCCATAGACAATAAGAAAGTAATCGGTAGAGGTACCTGGTATGACAAAGCAGCAGACGAGCTGATCAAGCGCGAGAAAAAGTTGAAGCGCAGCCTTGACCTTATGAGAACCGAAAGCGGTCTAGGTGCCAGTGGGTTCCCCCATATCGGCAGTATAGGCGACGCGTTGAGAAACTATGGCATAACATTAGCCCTGCAAGTAAGGGGCTACGAGAGCGAGTACATCGCATTCGCGGATGACAAGGATGGATTGAGAAAGATACCCGCAGGTATGCCCGATGAGCTTGGACAATACTTAGGTTTCAGCGTCGCAGAGATACCAGACATATTCGGTGACTGCCACTTCAGCTTCGGCGAGCACATGAGCAGCCTACTGAAGGAAGCACTCGACATGAACGGTGTTGTGTATACTCCAAAATCGGCATTCAAGACATATCAAGAAGGACTGCTCAACGACGAGATAATCACAATTCTCGACAACAAGGAAAGAGTCGGTAAGATCATAGAGCGGGTTACGGGACAGGAGAAATACCTGGACAACCTGCCATACTTCGTGGTCTGCGAGGAGTGCGGAAAACTGTACACCACCTACGCCCATGACTACAACCCAGAAACCCAGACCGTCGAGTACGAGTGCAAAGGAATGGAGGTCAAGGGCTTATGGCAGGAAGGATGCGGCCACAAGGGAGAAGTTAACGTCCTAGGAGGAAAAGGAAAACTCCCGTGGAAGGTAGAGTTCGGTGCAAGATGGCACGCCCTAGACATCAGGTTTGAGGCGTACGGCAAGGACATCGCTGACAGCGTCTACGTCAACGACGCCATATGCAGGGAGATATTCGAATGGGAGCCACCCATGCACGTCCAGTACGAGATGTTCGTAGACCCGGGCGGCAAAAAGATCAGTAAATCTGCGGGAAACGTGTTTACTCCACAGGTTTGGTACAGGTACGGTAGCATGCAGAGTCTCAACCTGCTCATCTACAAGCGGTTCGTAGGAACAAAGAGCGGATCCGTTGGGGACATCCCGGCTCATATGGATGAGCTGGACGACTTGGAGGACGTATACTTCGGAAAGAGGAAGGTCAAGGACCAGAGGGAGTACCACAAGCTCACAGGCCTGTACGAGTACGTCCACCTGCTGAATCCCCCCGAGGAGCCGGAGGTACACGTTCCATTCAACCTCATGGTTAACCTAGCACAGGTAGCGCCACCAGGTAACGAGGCGACGTTCATGAAGGCAAAACTTGAGGAGTACGAGTACTTCAAGGAAACGGACAAGGGAATCGATGAGCGTATCCAGAGAACTTTGAACTGGATCACAGAGGTCGAGGATGAGAAGCGAGTTGCTATCGAGCTTTCGGATATCCAGAGACAAATAGTTCAAGGCATCATCGATGAGCTAAAAACTTCGGAGGATGTTGAAGCTTATCAGGGCGCAATATTCACGGTAACCAAGGCATTGGACCTGAAAGCAAGGGACGTGTTCCCAGTGGTCTACAGGATACTGCTGGGCAAGGACAGGGGGCCAAGGTTCGGTCCATATGTAGGGCTTGTTGGCAAGGAATCAGTGATTAAATCACTGGAATCTGCCCTAGCTTAAACTATCATCCAATATTTTATCAAATAGCCTACCCAGTATGGTTATTCTTGGGTGTAGCTTTGATTATTCGAAAACTGAGGTTCAATGAATGGATAAAACCGCTTCAGTTGAGCTCACAGCTGTTCATTTACATGCCGTTGTGGAAGAAAATATTGTTATCATTGAAGTTACCGATCTCACTGCTCGTGATGAAGCTGTACCATGGTGAGACAATTCTTGTTGCCGTGGAAGAAAGTGAGATAATTGGGATTGTGATTGCTAAGGTTGAGGGAAAACTTGCCTATATTGAAGGCACAGTTGTGGACAAGAACCATCGAAGGAAAGGAGTTTCTAAGGCGTTGAAAATCGCTATTCACGAAAAACTCATCGAGTTAGGGGCGGAAAAAGCGATAACCCAGATAGAAAAAGGGAATGAGGCTGCACTCCAGATGGCATACTCGCAGGGATATACCCAGAGTGAAGACCAAAAATATATGGAAAAAATACTGTAAAGTGAACAATGGGATTATCTGAAGAGGATATAACAAACGTCAGGGCATTGTAAAACTTCATAGTTGTAAAATATGGGCTGAATCTGAGGGTAGATGAAAGGGCTCAAAATTCATATTGTCTTTACCCAGATAGCTTGGTTAGTTTTCTTACCAACTCCTGAATATGTAAGCTATCCGCCAAACCCGTTATGAACCGCTCTGGTATACCGCTTAAACCATTCATTGCACCTGAAAGAGCCCCAGTCAAGGCAGCCCTTGCCATATTGTTACCCCCGCCGTTTATCGCGGACAGAACCGCCATCTCAAAATCATCCTCATATCTTGATGCAAGGTAATATGCTGCGGGGAGCAGATGGGTAATCCTACAGTCAGGTGTGTACAATCGACTAACCAGATGGGCTGGCTCTATCTGGATTCTTGAGTCATGAGCCGAGTGATAGATGACGCTTGGACGGTCAATGGCGTCAGTGAAACTTACCTCGTGATCCCTGAGCTCAAGTGACTCCTGTTCCCCTGTCCAGTCTGATGCTGCCCTGTAATGAATTGAGAACGAGCTTCGGTTATCATGATAATATTTCGCGATATCCTTCATTTTGATTTTGTTTATCAGCATCCAGACGTGCATGCCGAAAGCTGTGGACTGTCCGACAACCACAGGGTCACAATGGGTCAGAGCCACGTTTTCTATCATAGTCTTGAAAGCTGTGTCCCTGTCGTCTGCGTGGAGAGCCGCAATAATCGGAGCCCTCATTGCTGCCTCTGATGTGTCCTTGTAGCTACCCGCGTATGGCCACCCAACGCCATCCTGCCTCGCCTGCCAAACGTCAATCATAGCTTCATCCGTGTACCTTCCTCCAGCTGAGGTGCCGTCCAGTGTCCCAAGTAATCCATCAAGCCTCCTCGTGAAATCAGACTCAACGTAGCCCCCAATATCCGCTATTGACTCCAACAGAAGTAGGTACACCTGACCCGTTTGCGATACGTCCCCTGGCATCAGAGTCTTCCTCGAAGCCCATACCGCAGGGAACCTAGGATTAGGTATCACGGCCTTGTAGTCATCTATCCATTCACCAAACTTCTCAACAAGCTCACTCGGGCTGTATATCCAGTGTGGACCCAAACCAAGCGCATCTCCAATGATAGCACCCATTAACGCCCCTTTGATCCTGTCCAGTTTACTGATTTGCTTCATGAAAAACAGTTATTGTTAGTGTATAATAGAGCTGCGTAAAAAAATGAGGAAAAAGGACAGTTTACTTGTCAGAGTACAGCTTGCCGTTGCCGGCCCAGTCGCTCTTCTTTATGTCCTGGAAGATGATCGACACATGGTCTGGGGTCGTATTGCAACCCTCACAGATTGCCTTCGTGACCAACTCAACTGTCTTCTTCTTTGTCTCTGCGTCCCTTCCATCAAACCATTGAATTGTAACCCATGGCATTATTTTTTCACCGAGATACAAGCCCACATTCACAGATATGAAACCTTCCCACCTAGGGTAACACATCAAATATAACCAATTTCAACAAAAAAGCGTAAAGTTATGGCCCACTGTTACCAGAAGTGGCGGGCTCCATACTCAAGATCTTCATCACTATTCAGAAGGGCAGTGTTATCATCGCCCGCCAAGCATTAAGATGGAAACCACCGGAAAAGGGTTCCTAGCAAACAATAAATCAGCAGACAGACCACATACTTGGCATGGATCGACCCGACAAAACCATGTATTTCTTAGGCATAGCAGAGAGCGTCGCCGCCAGAAGCACATGTTCTAGAAGAAAATTCGGAGCAGTCATCGTCAAAGAGAACACCATCATTGGAACAGGGTACAACGGGAACGCTAGAGGTGTAACCAACTGCACTGAAGTCGGGTGTATAAAGGACATGATGGATTCTCCGCAAGGGGCAGCCTATGATTTCTGCCCAGCCGTGCACGCCGAGGAAAACTCCATTATCAATAGCAACAGAGGAGACCGGATCGGCGCAACGCTATACATAACCGGCCTGAGAGGTGACGGCAGCTACACCATGGCTCTACCCTGCCAGAGATGCCAAAGAAAAATCATCAACAGCCAGATCAAAGAAGTGATACTCATGAAAGACGATGGAAAACCAATGACCATTGATGTTGAGGAGTACATTAAGGCTGACTCTGACTGGTACACAAAACTCGTTGAGGACCATAAAGAAAAAAACTAAGGTTTATTAATTCAATAATCTGAGTCAAACCTATGAGCATAGAGCAACGAGTCAGCGACCTTGAAGCAGAAATGCAGGCCATCACAGAGAAGATAGAGTCCATCGAGGAAACGCTGGAGTCCATCACTGAACGCCTCGGTGATATTGACGAGAAACTCGATAAGTAAATACGCTACTCCATTTTGCATCTAAACTTTTAATAACTTATCAAACGACGCTTCCCCAGATAAATATGGCATTCGGTGAACACACGTCAAAGGAAATCATAGGCTCAAAGTCAAACGAGTTAGCCGGAAAACGAGTTATCCTATGCATCACAGGAAGCGTTGCCGCAAGCAAAAGCACTGAGATCGCTAGGGAGATGATGCGCAGGGGCGCAGATGTGTACGCCGTCATGACCAAGGCAGCCCAGCAGATCGTTCACCCAGATATGGTTGAATGGGCAACCGGGAACCCAGTTGTCACCGAGCTAACCGGAAAAATCGAGCACGTCCAGTATGCAGGAGAGCACGAGTTGAGGGCGGACCTGATACTAGTCGCACCAAGCACAGCAAACACAATCGGCAAGGTAGCGAGTGGGATCGATGACACTCCCGTAACAACCACTTTGACCACGGGAATAGGTGCAGGTATCCCTGTGATTATTGTTCCAGCGATGCATGCCTCAATGTATAAACACTCGATTGTTCTGGAGAACATCGAGAAACTACAGAAACACGGAATAGATGTCCTAGTACCCCGAATGGAGGAGGGAAAAGCCAAGATCCTGGGCACCCAGGACATTGTTCACGCTGTCGTCACAAAACTCCATATCAAGAAGGACCTTGTTGGTAAGAGAGTCTTGGTCACAGGTGGCCCAACAAGGGCATACCTTGACGCGTTCAGGTACATCACCAACCCCAGTTCGGGCAAGATGGGCGTAGCAATTGCCCAGAACGCGATAGATCGAGGAGCAGAAGTTACCCTTGTCTACGGACCAGGATCAGCGAAACCCCCACAGGGTGTGAAAGTAGTACCAATTCTTGGAACTGATGACATGTTAGTGGCAGTTCAGAACGAATTATCCTCGAAAAGATACCACACAGCCATCCTTTCAGCTGCTGCAGCGGATTACGGTGCGCCTGACAGGGAGATGGAGAAGACTCCGTCGGGCAAGGACGAGTGGGTTATCACCCTAAAGCCGTTGCCAAAGGTAATCGAGAACGTAAAAAAGGTTGACGCAGATGTCTACCTCGTTGGGTTTAAAGCCGAATACGATTTGACCGATGAGGAACTAATTGCGAGGTCCCATAAACGAATGGTGGAGGCAGGCATGGACCTTATTGTGGCAAATGATGTGGCGAGGAAGAACGCTGGGTTCGGTACGGACACGAACGAGGTGTTTATCATTGACACTGAGAAGAATGTGAACCATATTGCGATGGCGAGCAAGTATGAGGTTGGCTCACGGATACTGGACACTGTTATGGATGCCATAAAGGACAGGCGATTTTAACCCCTCTCAGTGAATTTGTCCCATTTATTAGGGACAAAAATTTAGTTTTCAAAACACATGTTTTACGTTTCGTATCAATCTGGAATATTATTTCAGATATTTTTGCCACGTTTACAGTGATTTTTCTTCCTGTTACTCTCGTAAAATGAAAGTAACTTTATTAAAAAGAGGCAGCATAGAATCAAACATGAACAAATTCAAGACAGGACTAGTAGCGATGTTAGCTATTATGTTCACAATAGTTGGAGTAACAGCAGTCCATGCATACACAATAGAAGAAAAAGAGATGTGTTATGGGTACAGCGAAACAACACTTGCCCCTCTCGGAGAGACAGAGGCATTCCTCACAACTCAAGAGGAGGCAGGAGTGTGGCTCAAGATAAGCAACCCTCCGGATAAGGTGACATTCAAGTTCTATTACACCGAGAACAATATCGAAAAGGAGTACACTGGGGGGTATAGTAGGGTAGACGTAATTGAGAAGGAAGGAACCAATTGGGGGATCGCTTTTTCCACCATGGATATTAGCGGAAAAACTCCTGAGTTTAATCCTGGTTACTGGACCTGTAAAGCATATATCGATGGAGAGCCAGCAGCTATTTTGAATTTCAATGTCGTTGATTACGATAACATTTCTGAGCAAGTAGCATCCATTGTTGAAAGCTTCAATACATTGAAAGAAGAAAAAGAACAACTTGAAGAGGCAAATGCTGGATTTGAGGCAATTTTTGAAGAACAAGAGGAAAGATTCGATGAACAGGAAGCACAACTCGAAGACTTAGAAGACTCTACAGTAAGTCAAACTGAACTCTACGATCTCACAAGGCAGTATGATGATCTTCTTCGTGATTACTCAAGCACTAGGATGATGATGTACGCGTCAATCGTTGTAGCTCTAGTTGCTGTAATCGTTGCGGTTTACTTCGGCGTAATGAAGAAGTAGCCCCCCACTCCTTTTCTAAAAACATTTTAATCCCATCAGTTCTTCCGATACCCGTTCCAATATGGCTAAGATTCTAGTTCTGTACGATAAATGGATGCGAGAAAACGCGGAGGACATGTGGAGGACAGCCTTCAACAAGGCAATGGGAAAGGCAGTCTCCGACCACGAGTTTGATTACGCTGAAAACGTCAAGGGAAGTTATGCTTGGTCCACAGATGTGGTTGACAACGTGAAAGAGGCTAACGGTAACCCGGATTACATCAAGGAAAAAATAGATGGATGTGACGTGGCAGTATCAGGCTATGCCCCATTCACCAAGGGAATAATGGAGGCTTCAGGTAACCTAAAAATCATAGGAATCTCAAGAGGTGGACCTGTAAACGTTGACCATACCTCGGCAACCCAAAAGGGCATCAAGGTGCTCAGGGCGGTAGGGCGGAACGCAGAATCAGTGGCGGACCAGACCCTCGGCTTCATAATCTCCGAGACCAGGTTCATCTCACGCCATAATGCCGACATCAAGTCAGGGAAATACTTTGAAAACATCGAGAAAGAGGGCAGGTCAGCGCATCTTGGCTCGTATAACTGGATGGAGCTCAACGGCAAAACCCTCGGTTTGATCGGTTACGGTCAAGTGGGCATGAGGGTGTCCAAGAGGGCTCACGCGTTCAACATGGATGTAATCGTCTACGACCCATACATCCCGGCTGAAATGCTGGAAAAAGACGGCTGCAAGAGCGTGGAACTGGACTATCTGCTCAAGAAATCAGACTTTGTCTCAATACACGCAAAGCTGACCCCAGAAACGAAACACCTGATAAACAAGGACACGTTAGCCACAATGAAGCCCACGGCGGTTCTAATCAACACGGCAAGGGGAGAGATAGTGGACGAGAAAGCGCTGTACACGGCTTTGAAGGACAACGTAATTGCGTCAGCAGCATTGGACGTCGTTGAGGAGGATCCAATTAAACCGGGTAATCCACTGATTGGGTTGGACAACATAACCTTAACGCCACACACAGCTGGCAGGTCACCTGACACCGAGATGAGGGGTTATAGGCAGGTCGCATTGCAGGTGGCAACCCACCTCAAGGGAGAGGAAATCCCCGCCATGTACATCTCCAACAAGGCAGTATTGGGTTAACAAAATGAGTGAAGGTTTTCTCGTCATTGACGCGGGCTCGGGCAGCGTCAAGACATTCCTCGTCTCCCCAGAAGGCAGGATACTCAGGTCAACTGAGAGCCTCTGGAACAGGGAGAACTGGAACGCCGAGAAGGCAAAGCCCATCATTCTGAACACAATCAAAAAACTGGAACTCGGCACATCCAAAATTCACGGTGTATCCGTCACCAGTATGCGTGAAGAGTTTGTATTAATCGACAAAAAAGGTAAAGAGGTACAGTATAACCTCTCCCCGAGGTCACTAAATCACGGTGAGAAGATTCTCTCCGAGTATGGGGAAACAATGTATGATTCATCAGGTCACTGGCCTGTACCCGACTGGATTGCAGGCGCTATATTGCCGTGGCTAAACGAGGAACACCCCGAAAAAATAGGGACGACAAGCTCAATCCTGATGATCAGTGACTGGGTTAACTACATTCTAAGCGATGAATCGTTCACAGATGGGACCAGTGCTTGCGAGACCGCGTTGTACGACATCAAGAGAAACGGTTGGAATCACAGCCTCATTGAAGACCTGGGGCTACCGGCTAGGATATTCCCTGAGGTGAAAAATAACGCACAAAGGGTAGGGGAAGTAAGCGAGGAAATCGCTTCAATAACCGGTCTACCAAGCAAAACACCGGTCATAATGGGTGGGGCTGACACGCAGTGCGGGTTACTGGGAATGGGGACGGTTCTGGGTGATGTTGCTGCGGTCGGTGGCACCACAACCCCGGTTCAACTGGTTGTCGATAAACCAGTAATTGACATAAAACGGAGGACATGGAGCAACAACCACCTCATCGAGAACCAGTGGATCATAGAGTCAAACAGTGGGTACACGGGTAGAGGAGTTAGGTGGGCCAGGGAGAACCTCGGTCTGGAGAACTATAATGAGCTTAACAGGGAAGCAGAAGCTACCCCTGTAGGATCAAATGGACTCCACTCGTACCTGGGTCCACACCTGTTTAACGCGGGTCCACCGTTCTGGGAGATGGATAAACTCGGTGATCTTCCGATAAAACAGGGAATTGTAGGTGTTGACAAGCCTTCTCGCGGAGAACAGGTTAGGTCAATCCTTGAGTCTAATTGTTACGCGGTCAAGGCGAATATGCGGCAGTTAATGGAAATCACTGGAAAAGAGGTTTCTAGGTTAATGTTTTGCGGAGGAAACACAAAGTCTTCGTTATGGATGCAGATTCAGGCAGATGTACTTGGTATTCCAGTGGTTGTGCCAGAAGTCAATGACGGGACTGCAATGGGGACTGCTATTCTAGCCTCTATTGGCTCCGGTTATTATTCATCGATTGATGAGGCGGTCTCAGAGATGGTCAGGCTCAGGGAGCCGGTTATGCCCAATCAGAGCAATGTTAAGGCATACAAAAACCATTACAGAGCTTGGATTGAAACTCTGAAATCCTTGGCTCAGGGCTAAGCATTGCTTTTATCTGATGAGTCCTTTCAATGAGCCATGTCCAATATTGAACAGGAGCTCAGGGAACGCTTAGCAGTTGTAGGTCGAAAACTATTCGCAGACGGTTTAACCTACGGTGCATCAGGTAACATAAGCGCCAGGGTGCCTGGAACGGATACTTGTCTAATAAAACCATCAGGGTACAGGTTCGCTGACCTGGAACCAGAGCACTTCCTTCTCGTTGACATCAACACAAGGGAAGTACTCAAGGGCACAGCCAAGCCCAGCATCGAGACACCATTCCATACAAAACTGTACATTCAGTGGCCAGAAGCCGGAGGAGTTGTCCACATTCACCCGGAGTACTCTATCCTTCTATCAACACTTGGAAAAGAAGTGGTCTTGATGGGTCTTGACCTATACGGTGCGCCTGCACTGGCAAAGGGTGTCCCATTGTCCAAGTTCGCACCTCCAGGAACAGAGGAATTGGCGAACAATATGGTTGAAGCAATGAAGGAGCATGTATCCTGTTTGATGCCTCACCATGGCTGTACTGCTATGGGTAAATCCATTGAGGAGGCGGCGTCAAACGCAAAGGTGGTTGAGGCTCTTGCTGAGATGAACTACAAGATATTGTTGATCGGTGAGCCTGATCCGCTACCTCAGGAGATGCTTGACAGCATCGTCAAGAGGGCGGAAGAGAAAGGTCTTCTAGTGTGACCTTTTCATCTCCGCTAGTTTATGGACTAGCGACTCACCCTTCTCGAAGTCCTCAATAGGACCAATTTCTATCAAACCGAATCCAACTGCCTTATCCAAGGCTTGTTTTCCACGATCTGTTCTAACCAATACGGTGCTGTAACCCGGATCACTCCCGACGTTACCCACACTGATATCAGCAAACTCGTTGGCGAAGTCACCGCAATGTGCACAACAGGATCGTATCAGCTTCTTTACCTTCTTTAGCCTAGCCCTGTGGAGTCTTTCCTCTCCGTTATGTGCGTAGAACCTGCCCTTCTTGATCTCAAACTTGGTCACCTTGGTCACGTCCACCTCGTTTTCAGATAGGTAATCCATGAAGCTTCCATGGTTGAAAGTCTCCATACAGAACAAACCGACCTTGAGGTCAACAGCGTTCCCATATTTTACGTTCTTCTTGGCACCTAGGGTCATTCTGGTCAAACCAGTGATCTGACATGGGGTTCCGACTACAGCGATCTTGTCTAGTTTCTGTCCCTTTACTGCTTCTTTGACACCCACAAGGGTTGGGCTTGGGGTATACTTTGTACCAGCGGCTTTGATAACTTCTGCCCTTGTCTTCGCTATGACCGGGTTTGGCACCCATGCCTGGTCTTCTTCGAGCCCAGCAACGATAACCGCGTCTCCTCCATCAGCTAAGAACTGGGTGAGTAGGGCTGTTACGACTCCGCCATCCTGTGCGTGGTCCTGAATATCTTGGGGAACTGCCTTGGCAGCGTACACCTCTGAGTATATTCCAGTTAGGTTCTCCGAGTCTTTTCGGGTCCTTCCATGTATTTTATTATCCATCTCTGCGCCATCAAAATCGGTCCTTGGGCAGTTGCTATAGCAAATCCCGCATTCAATGCAGTCTCTGATGAGGGTCGGTATGTAGTTCTCCAGTTTGATTACGTTCACTGGGCAGACTGCTTCACAAGTACCACATCCCACGCAGAAACTAGGGTCAACAACGTCCTTTATCAGATTACTAAACGAAATTTTCTCGGAACTCAAATCGTGTCAAGACATATGGGTTATTTTTGCTTAACTATTTTTCCCACAAACTCATCAAGGGATATTTCATTTGACCACAAATACCATGTTCTCGCAAGTTTTATTCCATATAGCCTCATATTTGGGGGCTTACACTATGTTATCACTAATTTGATTGAGCCATTTGCTCAATCTTTAAATTTAGTGAGTCGCAACAAGAAAGAGTCTTGAAGGTGCTAAATGCTTGAAGCTTGATCCAATATTCAGGCCGAAATCAGTCGCCGTCATCGGAGCCAGCAGTACAAGGGGAAAAGTTGGGAACGTACTAGCTGATAACCTACTAAAAAGCGGTTATGAGGGTCCGATATATTTTGTCAACAATAAGGGCGGCGAGATACTAGGAAAACAGGCTTACAAAACAGTGCAGGAGATCCCAGGAGAAGTGGATCTGGCAGTGGTTTCCATTCCATCAAAATTCGTTATTCAAACAGTGGAGCAGTGCGGAGAGAAGGGTGTAAAAGCCATGATCGTGATCTCCGCGGGTTTCAAGGAAATAGGCGGCGAGGGAGCCGAGCTTGAGAAGAAGCTCGTTGAGACCGCCCAAAAATATGGCATAAGGATTCAGGGTCCAAACTGCCTCGGTACCATCAACACACACATGCCCCTTGACCTGAGCTTCGCGTCAACTCTACCCATGAAGGGGAGCATCGGGTTCATCACCCAGAGTGGAGCACTAGGCACAGCAATCCTCGACTGGATTATCGCAGAGGAGATTGGCTTCGGGAGCATTGTGAGCCTGGGAAACAAGGCTGACCTTGATGAGGTTGACTTCATCGAGGCGATGGCCGTGAACCCAGACATCAAAGTCATACTACTCTACTTGGAGTCCATTGAGAGGGGCAGGAAGTTCCTCGAAGTCGCCTCAGAGGTAGTAAAAACAAAGCCAATCATGGTTGTCAAAGGTGGGACCAGCAGCGCAGGAGCAAAAGCGGCTGGAAGCCACACAGGAGCATTGGTCGGTAGCTTCCTGGCATACCAGAAGGCGTTCGACAAGGCAGGGGTAATCCTCTCCGAGAGCATGGAAGACCTGTTCAACTACGCAGTCGCGTTCACAGAGCAGAACCTACCAGAGGAGGAAGGAATAGCAATCGTCACCAACGCAGGTGGACCAGGCATCCTATCAACAGACCTGATTGACTCGCTTGGCATGAAAATGGCCACATTATCAGGGGAGACAGTTAAAACACTCAAAGAGCAGCTGCCGGTAGCGGCTTCAACTGGGAACCCAGTGGATATCCTAGGAGATGCGTTACCTGATAGGTACGCCTTAGCTGTGGAAGCAACGCTGAAGGACCCTAACGTTCACTCGTTGGTCGTTCTATTGACCCCACAGGCTATGACTGACAGCCTTACAACGGCTAAGCACATTGTAGAAATCTCAAAGAAGCAGACAAAGCCAGTGATAACCGTCTTCATGGGCGGTAACTGGGTTGACACAGCCACAGATTACCTCAAGGACAACGGTGTACCTTGCTTCAACTTCCCTGAGAAGGGAATCAAAACCTTGAATGCACTGTACAAGTACGCACGGCACCTGAAGCTACCAGAACTATCACCACCAGAATTCGAGGATATTGACCGTGAAACCGTGAAGTCAATATTCGATGGCGCGAAGGCAGATGGACGAAACGTTCTGTTCCCACATGAAGCAATGAATGTGGCGAAGGCATATGGTATCCCTACACCGGCAAGCGGTCTGGCTACCAACGCAGACGAGGCAGTCAAATACGCAGACGAGATGGGCTACCCAGTAGTCATGAAAATCGTCAGCCCCGACATCATGCACAAGACAGACATCGGTGGCGTCGAGCTGAACCTAACCAACACAAACATGGTGAGGATTGCATTTGACGAGATCATGCGAAAGTGCAGGAAAGCACAACCATTGGCAACGATATATGGTATAACCGTGGACAAGATGGTGCCAAAGGGCAGGGAAATGATAATCGGTATGAGCAGGGACCCACAGTTCGGCCCAATGGTCATGTTCGGGTTAGGCGGAATCTACGTCAACTATCTAAAGGACGTCGCGTTCAGGCTCGCTCCAATGAACGAGAGGGAGGCAAGGCACATGATGGAGGAGACAAAATCATACAGCCTACTGAAAGGAGTACGTGGCGAGACCCCCGCAGACATCGACAAACTGCGTGAGGCAATTCTAAGGATAGGTCACCTAGTATGGGACTTCCCAGAGCTACAGGATCTTGACATAAACCCAATATTCGTCTATGATGAGGGCAAGGGCTGCAGTGCACTGGACGTAAAAATCACCCTCTCCTAATCAGACCCCAGTTTTATTTTCGGGTTTTCTAATAATCACTCGTTCTTGACGTACGCAACGGCTTCCTCTATTGTCATGGCGGTCCCGTGTTTTCTCATAAAGTAATTGGAAACGTTACCGATGTCCCTTGTGAGTATATCATCCGCGTTTTCATGTGCAACTGAGATGTACTGGGGCCAGTCTATGATCCAGTCCTTGCCGTCCTCGTCTATGAGTATATTGTACTCGCTGAGGTCCGTGTGGATTACACCGTTTCTGTGGACTATTCTCATGTTGTCCAGGATGTCCATGAGGAACTCTTCTGGTTCTTCTAGGCTGATGATATCGGATAGCTGGCTGCCTTTAATGAACTGCATCACTATACAGTGGCGGTTCTGGTACAGCGGCTCTGGCACGCTTACCCCTGCATCATACATGAGTTTCAGTGCACGGAACTCGAACTCTGCTGCTAACCTTGACTGGTACAACCATGAGGTGTGCCCAGGTCTGGATAGGTACTCCCGTTTCCTCTTGGTGTCCCGGAAACTGGTCCTGCCTAGCCTGTGGAACTTGACTGCAACAGTCTTCTCCTCGGAAGTTATTCCCTCAAAAACGTCGGCTTCCTTGCCAACCCCTATGGATGGACCGAGGAAATCAATGACCTTTGCCTTCACAATGGAGTTTAACGCGAGAAGGTCATAGGCAGTGTAGTTGATTAGGTAGCCCAGGTAAGGCTCTATCTCCCTGTAGATTAGGTCCTGGCGATATACACGGAGAAGATGGTACTCTAGTCTTCGTTTGTTGAACTTTGTTAGCCTCAGCAACTCGTCTACGGGCACCGTATGGTGTTTTATCATCCCGATCTCAATAGCGGTCAGGGTGCGGATATCGTTGATCTCTAGTTTGGTTAGCGTCTGTGCTGCTTTTTCTGCCGAGGACACGCAAGTAGAATAGGGTTGGGCGCTTATATGTCCAGTCTGTCCTTGAGGGCGATGGATATTGGGATACCTATCGCTCCTGCAACTACTCCCTGGAACACGTTGAATGGGATCTCAACGGCTGCAGCTGGAATCCCGTACAGGAATGACTGGAATATAAAATAGCCCAATGGGATCATAGCAGCGCCTGCTGCCCATGCGATTAGTGTCTTTTTCAAGGTCCTTCCCTCTTTCTCCCCTGCCAGCTTACCCGTGATGTACCCCTCGGTTCCCTTGATGATCGCCGTTGGGATAACGTATGTGTACCATCCTCCAAGGAGGTCTGCTAAACCAGACCCTAGTCCACCGGCTATCGCGCCTACAACTGGTCCGAAGACAAGTGCCGAGATCTGGACGAATACGTCTCCAAAGTTGAAGTAACCGCTTGTTGCTGGTATTGGGAACGCGAAGATCATCGTCCCTACTGCAGCTAATGCGCCCATGACGCCTATTGCTGCTATCTGCTTGGTGTTTAAGGATGCCATAGGATAGTACAGTTATAACTATAATATAAAACGTTGCAGTTATAACTATACTATTGGCTTCCATTTGGACATTTTCAGGCCTCTCCCCCATCAATGCATTCCAATCATTTTTTTAGAGAACCCTTCAACCCTATTATACAACAGGGAATATCGAGGAATACGAATGATAGATGCAAAGAAACGCCACGGAGTGTTCAGTTTTAACGAACTAATAACCACAGACCTAGATTCAGCTAAGAAATTCTACGGGGAGTTGCTTGGATGGTCATTCCATGAAACCCAGACAATTTACGGTAACGTCTACATAACGGCGCTTAAAGATGGTGAAGTGGTCGCAGGCATGATGCTCAAAGATGGGAACGTTGACGATGATGTGATGCCATGTTGGGATCCATATATCACGGTGGATGATGTTGAAAAATCGGCGAAAATTGTTGAAAAAATGGGTGGTAAGATATTACTTCCTCCAACAGACATACCAGGAACAGGGCGATTTGTGGTAATTATGGACACCCAGGGTGTTGCCATGAACCTAATTTCCCCAGCATAACCTCAGAATATTTCTGATTTATTGCATGGAGCCTTTTCACACAATGGGTAACGCCTGTAGTTTCCTAGTATAAACTACACAATCTTAAAGTAAAACTTGCAGATCATCGAGTGCTTGTAGAGCGCGTTTACCCCGTTCAGTGATCTCCAATAACTTTCGTTTCCCCTCTGGAGTTGACTTGACAAGCCCCTTTGACTCCAAATCTGTGAGATGCTGGTAGACGGCCCCGATGGTCATGCTTGAACCTAGGCTTTTCCAGATGGCGTACCCGTATGTTGGACTCTGATCTATGACTCTAAGTATTCTTTCCTTGGTGGCTAACCTGGACCCTAATCTAGGTGATTTTCTCCGTTTTGTCAGGTTCTTCAGAATATCATCAGTCTTTAAGCCGCTGCTTGTGACCAGGCACACGATCCTTGCGTCATGGGGGATCCTGTCCTGTACTTCTTTCAACTTTAGGCAAGCTACTGGTGCAGCAGATGCGGGTTCAGCAAAGATGCCCTCGTTTCGGGCTATCTCTTTCCCAGCCTCGACCATAGCCTCATCCGAGATGGATACAGCGAATCCATTGGAGTCTCGTAGTGCATCAAGGGCTAGTTTCCCGTAAAGTGGGTCCTTTACGCGTATGGCGGAAGCCTCTGTTTCCCCTTTATCGAGACTCAATGGCTCATCTGACCCTTCATTGTATGCGTTTGATATTGGTGCACATCCCTCGGCTTGGACTCCAATCAGGGACGGCTTTTTGTCGATTATTCCAAGCATCTCCATCTCAAGGAAGCCCTTCCATAAGGCGTGAAGCGTTGCCCCACTTCCCATAGCCACGATCACCCAGTCGGGCACACCTTCCTGCTCTACTATTTCGTAGCTTATGGTCTTGAGCCCCTCAATTGATAACGGGTTTAGCTCAGTGGTGGCCTGGTACCAGTCCATCTCCCTTTCTAGCTCTCTAGCCCGGTCTATCGCCTCCTCGATTGTGTCTCCCTGCTGGACTATCTTGGCGTCATACATCATCATCTGGGCTAATTTACCCATGTCTACAACGCTTGGCACCACTAGGTTAGCGTTTACATCAACCTTGGCTGCATATGCGGATATGGAGGCACCGTGGTTCCCGTTTGTTGCACATACAAGAGAATCATAACCCCGACTCTTTGCATCTGAAAGGATCAACGACGCGGATCTGTCCTTGAAACTGCTTGTAGGGTTCCTTGTCTCATCTTTCAGGTACAAGTTCTTGAAGTGGAGTGACTCTGCAAGCCTCTCAGCGTTCTGAATAGGGGTCCCACCCTCCCCTAGGCTGACAATATTGGACACGCTTGGCAGGACTGGTCGATATCTCCAGAAGTTTACTGGACCCTTGAACTGAATTTTTGTCTTGACGAGCCTGTACTCCATCAATCCACCGCATTTCTCGCAGATAGATACAGGGTTCTCCGCCTTGGACTCGTTTCCACAGTCTAGGCACTCCAGTACGTGGCTCATCAGTTAGAAGGTGTGCTACCGTGTTTTATTCTTGCTGATTGGGCTACACAAGCATCCTTTTATGACGATTCCCTCTAATCAGATTGTTATGAACCTCGGAGAGCTCAGACCAGGAATGGAGGAACTGGACCTAGAGGTAACCATAATTAGTCTTGAAGAACAGCGTGAAGTCGAGACACACAGGGGAATCAAACACGTTCTCGTGGAAGGATTTGTGGAGGACGAGAAAGCCACCCAACAGCTCACAGTATGGAACGACTCCATCGCCCTACTTGCACCCTTCAAACCCGGGGACAAGATTAAACTCATAAACTGTTTCATCAGCAGTTTCAAGGGAGTCCTGTCCGTAAACGTGGGCAGGGAGTCCAGGATAGAGAAGCTGTGATGACATACGAGGAACTGGACCAGATTTCAAGGTCCAGGCAGGAGCCATACGGGTGTCATGGGTATGAGCACACCGAAAGAGTTGTCGAGTTATGCAAGGTTATTGGGACTGAACTTGGCGCAGACATGGATGTTTTGATACAAGCAGCCATTCTTCATGACATAGGGCGCCCATTGGATGACCACGCATCACACAGCGCGGTCCAAGCCAAGGAAATACTAGAAAACAACGGGCTTTACCCAAGGGTATTGGACGAGATTATTCACGCCATCGAGGTGCACAGTTTCTCAGCAGGTGGAGAAGCTAAGACTCTAGAGGCAAAGATACTCAGTGACGCAGACAAACTGGACGCAATGGGAGCCATTGGCATTTACAGGGCTGCCCAGTACAGCGTCGAACATTCTAGGGAGTTCAAAGACTTTATCGGGCATTTTCACGAGAAACTCCTCAAACTACCAGACCTACTCTACACAGAGAAGGCTAAGGAAATGGCTGGGAAAAGGCACGAGTTCTTACAGCTATACCTAGAACAAATCGATCAAGAACTCAAGGGGCTAGTCTGAGCCCCATCGCTTGAAAAGATCGTTTTTCTTACCAAGCTGGTCCAGGATCTTGCCTGTGATAAAATCGACAATGTCCTGAATGCTCTCAGGGTTATGGTAGAACCCGGGCATGGCTGGAAGGATAATTGCACCCATATGGGCTAACTTGGCCATGTTTTCGAGGTGGATCGCGTGTAATGGTGTTTCCCTAGGAACCAGCAGGAGGGTTCGCCTTTCTTTCAACTGGACATCGGCTGCCCTTGTGACTAGGTTATCCGCGAACCCGTGGGCTATTGCTGAGGCTGTCTTCATTGAACTGGGCACTATCACCATAGCGTCCACATCATGGCTTCCACTGGCTATGGTAGCGGTTAGGTCATTCCAGTCATAAATTGAATCAGCTAGCTTTTTCAGCTCGTCTGATCCACCTAGCTCATATTTTGCTACTTTCTCCCCAGACTCGGTGATGATGAGATGTGTCTCGATACCGTGGCTCTTTGCCGCCTCTAGGAATCCCTTGGCGTATATGGTTCCACTTGCCCCGGTTACGGCTACTATAACTTTCATCTGGATCACTTGTCTTTCAGAAGTCTTGGCTTGTTATAATGTGTTCTAAAGGAGGGAGAATTTACTCGCCTGGTGCGAGTGTCTGTGGGTCGATTACGACGTATAGGACGTTGTTTCCCCTGATGAAAACGTCACCATAACTGGCAACTAGCCCTTCCCTGTCGTACTCCTTTGCACCCTTGAGGATCATGTTCATGTATCCGTCTGCACGAACCAGTTTGCCCCTGTATGAACCTCTGCCTTTGAGTTGAATTTCTACGTTAGTGTTCCCTGATTTCATGAGAACGTTAATGGGTTTTCTTCTTGGTTCCAAATTAAATGCACCGTTTTTGAATTATTACAACTGCGAGTTGCATGATATAAAAAGTTTCTGAACTGGACCCATTTTATGCCTATTTTAGTACTTATTTCTTAATACTGCTATCCAATCATTGATGTTTTCCGATGTAAATATGGTCTCTACATCTATTTCTTCAAGTTGGAACAGGTTTCTGAACTCATCCTCTTTGTACACCCTTTTCAAGGAACTGATCACCATTGGACCCGTTGGCTTTGTGACACGGGCTGACTCAGCCATCATCTCTTGGGGCGATGTAACGTTCTGGATAACTGTAACTGATACCATTGAATCGAATACATCGTTTCTAAACGGCAGATTCTCAGAATCAGCTTGAACCAGGCCCTGTTTCACCCTTGAACGGGCCTCACTGAGCAGTTCCGAGGACAGATCAAGCCCAACGGAATATTTCCCCAGTTTTGGCAAAAAAAGCCCCGTTCCACAGCCATTATCTAGTGTTTTACCCCTACCCAGGTAACCCAAAATATGCTCGTATTTAACGGCTTGTTCCTCAGTGTACCGGGTATCATACATTTCGCCACCCAGCTGGTCGTACCTGTCCTTTATCTCGCTCTTGTTGGGTGGACTCATAGCCTATGTTTGATATAGACGAATGTATCCTTTTTGGATGATTATATTGAACGCAATAGAAGCCATCATGGGAAGGAGGAGTATCAGGAAATACACGGGTGAGATTATCCCAGACAAGGACATCAAGACACTCCTGAAGGCGGCAATGAACGCCCCAACTGCCCACAACAATATGCCATGGCACTTTATCGTGGTTGATGACCGCAAGATACTGGACAAGATCCCCGAGTACCACCAGTACTCCAAGATGCTTGCAAAAGCAAGCCACGCCATCGTAGTCCTAGGAGACCACAACCTGCAGGACACAGACTTCTGGATACACGACTGCGCAGCGGCAATCCAGAACATCCTCATCGCCGCACACGCGAAGGGAATCGGAGGAGTATGGCTAGGTGTCCACCCTGGCGAGGACCTGATTAAAGGCACCAAGGAGCTGCTGGGGGTACCAGACCACGTCACCCCACTAGGAATCGTCTCCCTGGGTGTACCAGACGAGGAGAAGCCCCCAAGGGAAAACTACAACGAGGAAAGGGTCCATAGGAACAAGTGGTAACCCGAAATATTTTTTCTGAATAGAAACAGGCTATCCGTCGTTCAGAAAAAAACGTATATTACAAGTGGTTGACACAAACACGGGTATTTCACACCCCCTCCATAACATATTTATAGCATTACTATAGTACCATTGTTAGTAAACTATAAGAGGTCTATAACTTGTCCGATAAAACCACCATCCAGATCGATAGGAAGCTGAGGCTGGTTTTAGATGAGGTCAAGAACGAGATCTCTGGACTCGAAAACGAACGATACAACTACAACGACATCGTGTACCGATCACTACATTTTAGAGAAGTAGCGTTAATTTTAGCCACCTACCTCCAAGAGGTAAACCCACAGTTTAACCCATACAACATTTTAGCATGGTACTTCGACACCTTCAAGAAAACAATGGACAACGACGTCCTGGCAGCCTACAACCAGATAATCACCGAGTCTAGTTCACGTAACAGATGGATGAAGCAGTTTACTGGAGGTGAAAATGAATGAGTAGTACCATATTCCCAAAAGACGTCTATGTCATTACAGAGGCTATAACACTAACAGACCCAATAATCGTAGAGGCCCTTCGTTCAATATTCAAACAGATAGGCATAAACAAGGACCTCTCCTAATACCCCCTCCATAAGCATCATTTAAGATACCCCGACCCACAGGTATGGGCATGACAAAGGAATTCATCAACGTCATTATGGGCAGAAGAAGCATCCGAAAGTTCACGGGTGAGGACATCCCTGAAGCCGACATCAAGACAATGCTAGAGGCAGCAATGGCAGCCCCATCCGCGTGCAACCAGCAGCCATGGCACTTTGTAATCACAAAGAGCAAGGAAACCCATGACAAGATCAACGAGATCCAGCCATACACCAGCATGCTCAAGAAAGCGGCACTCGGAATCACCGTTTGCGCAGACCCCGAGCTACAGACATGCCCCGGGTTCTGGCAGCAGGACTGCTCAGCAGCCATCGAGAACATCCTACTGGCGGTCCACGCCATGGGTTACGGTGCAACTTGGTGCGGTCTCTACCCAAACGACGATATAGTCTACAAGATCAGGGAACTACTAGAGCTACCCAAGACAATCTTCCCACTAGGCGTTATCGCTATCGGCGTACCAGATGAGGAGAAGCCTCCATCAGAAAGGTACAACGAGGACAGGGTACACCACGAGAAGTGGTAAAACCTACCCAAATTTTTCATGGATGGCACTAGCCACCCTTTTTCCAGCAGCCATAGCACTGATCACAGTTGCAGCCCCACTCACCACATCACCACCGGCATAGACGCCCGGTATACTGGTCTCAAGGGTCTCCGGGTCCACGACTATCGTTCCCCTTCTACTCACCTCCAAGCCCTCAGTTGTCTGGGGGATGGTGTTGTTTGGTCGTTGCCCGACCGCTATAATCACCTGATCGACGTCAAGGCAGAACTCGCTGTCATCAATGACCGTGGGCCTCCTTCGACCGGATTCGTCCTTTTCCCCAAGCTCCATCCTTGCGAGGCATATCTGGGTCAGGTTTCCCTTCTCATCGCCTAGAAACTTGGATGGGTTGGTTAGATACAGGAATTCGATCCCTTCCTCCTCAGCGTGCTCGCTTTCCTCATGCCTGGCGGGTAACTCACCCTTTGACCTACGGTACACGACGTACACCTTCTCGGCGCCAAGCCGCAACGCACACCTAGCGGAGTCCATGGCAACGTTACCTCCCCCGATCACGGCAACTCGTCTTCCCTTCTTTACAGGTGTATCGTACTCGGGGTAGCTGAACGCCCTCATCATGTTCACGCGCATGAGGAACTCGTTGGCGCTGTACACACCGTTCAGGTTCTCCCCGGGTAACCTGAGGAAGTTGGGTAACCCGGCGCCTGAGCCAATGAAAACAGCGTTGAATCTTTCTTCATCAAGCAGCTCCCTAATCTCGAACAGTTTCCCTATCAGGACGTTCATGTCAAAATGGACCCCGAGGTTTTTCACGTACTCCACCTCGGACCTGACAATATTTTTGGGCAACCTGAACTCGGGGATACCGTACGCAAGGACACCCCCAGACGTGTGAAGCGCCTCAAACACAGTAACATCGTGCCCCAGCTTTGCAAGGTCAGCTGCAGCGGTAAGACCAGCTGGACCCGCCCCTATCACAGCCACTTTTGTCCCCGTGCCCGGGTTTTTCATTGGGACTTTAACTCCATTTTCCTGTTCGCGGTCAGCCACGAATCTCTCAAGAAGCCCAATGCTGATTGCCTCACCAGCCCTACCCATGATGCATGTTGACTGACATTGGACCTCCTGGGGACAAACACGTCCTGTAACGCAGGGTAGGCTGTTTTTCTCCTTGATTACCCCGATTGCCTCGTCAAATTTTCCTCCGCTTATCGCGTGGATGAATCGCGGGATATCTATCTCAACTGGGCACATGCTGCTGCATGGTGCATCGTTACACTGGAGGCATCGACTTGCCTCTGACATGGCTTGGTCAGCTGTGTACCCATATGAAACCTCGTTGAAATTGCACCTGCGGGCTTCTGGTAACTGTTTCTCTGCTTGAACTGCCTGCCGTTCCATCATTTTACACCTGCGAGCCTGCATGCGTGTTCGAGACTGGTTGATTCCTCAGGTCTGTATGTTTGGAGTCGGGACATCAACTCGTGAAAGTCAACCTGGTGCCCGTCAAAGCTGGGCCCATCGACACAGGCAAATAGGGTAGTTCCTCCGACAGATACACGGCAGCCTCCGCACATGCCGGTACCGTCTAACATCAATGGGTTCAGGTTTACGATGGTCTTCAACCCATGGGGTCGGGTCAAATAACAGATAACTTTCATCATTATGGGTGGCCCAATTGCTGTGATTAGGTCGATCTCTGTCCCATCATCGATGAGTTTCCGGAGGACATCCGTCACGAACCCGTTGTGACCCTTGGAGCCGTCGTCCGTGGTGATATACAGCTTGGAGCTGATCTCGTCCATCTCGTCCTCCAGTATCAACAAGTCCTTGTTCCTTGCACCGACAATTGAGATGACGTTGTTTCCAGCTTTGCTCAATGCTTTTGCCTCAGGGTAGGCTACGGCGGTCCCAATCCCACCTCCAATCACCACAACGGTCCCATAGTTTTCAATCTCAAGCTCGTTCCCAAGAGGACCCATTACATCCAATATGCGGTCACCTAGTTCGAGGGCTGCGAGGTCCATGGTGGTCTTCCCAGTTTCCATGAATATCAGCGTGATAAGCCCAGTCTCTGGGTCCGAGTCGCAAATGGTAAGGGGTATGCGTTCCCCTTTCTCGTGGACACGCAGAATTATGAAATTTCCCGGTTTTGCTTTTCTCGCTATCCGGGGTGCGCTGATCTGGAGCAGGGTAATATTATCAGCCAATACTCGTTTACAAATTAGCTCGTACATTTGTCGGTTCTAGAATCTCATTTTAACGGATCATAGGGATAACTGTTCCGTTAAATGTCGTTTATTGATTCGTTGTTTGACGTAGTCTATCTTTGGAGTGACAGGTTGCACTGGTGCTCCTCGACGCTCTCAGATTCTTTTTCCCTATAATGCCCTAGCCTAGACATCAACAGGTCAAAATCAACCTCATGCCCGTCAAAACTCGGACCATCGACACAGGCAAACAAGGTTTGACCTCCTACGGATACTCTACAGCCTCCGCACATCCCGGTGCCGTCAAGCATAATCGGGTTCAGGTTTACAATGGTCTTGATCCCGTATGGTCGGGTGACGTTGCTGACGACTTTCATCATTATGGGTGGCCCAATTGTGGTAACTAGGTCGATCTTTTCCCCGTCGTCTATCAGCTTCTGGAGTACCTGGGTCACGAAGCCCTTGTGTCCCTTGGAGCCGTCATCTGTGGTGATGTACAGCTCGTCGCTTAGCTCCCGTAACTCGTCCTCCATTAGAAGCAAGTCCTTGTTCCTAGCCCCAATAATGGATATGACCCTGTTACCCGCCTTGCTAAGTGCTTTCGCCTCAGGGTAGGCAACTGCGATACCAATTCCACCGCCAACCACAACAACCGTACCGTAGTTCTTAACATCAAAGTGGTTACCCAAGGGCCCCATAACGTTGAGGATTGTGTCCCCCACATCCAATGTGCTAAGGTGGTGCGTGGACCTGCCCACAATCATGAAAAACATGGTGATTGTGCCATCTTCAACATCCGAGTCACCAATAGTCAGAGGGAACCTCTCCCCGTCCTCGTGGGTCCTGAGTATGACAAAGTTTCCTGGCTGGGCCTTCTTGGCTATCTGTGGGTTGTGGATCTTGATCAGCAGGATATTCTCTGCAATTTCTCGTTTCTCAAGAATCTCGTTCAACCCTTTAACTCACCTTAAATCCCTGTGATTTGGCACTGGATAAAGCTAATCACTATTTGCCGGGAAACGATGGAAAAATGGTGCCGTTTGTCTCCCATTAGTATTATAAACTGCAGTGGGGTCACTGAGGGTATGAGTTATAATCCGAGACATAAGAGTAGCAAGGTCTACGACGGGCCTGAGCGAATAAGCCACCGAGCCCTCCTGAAGGGAACTGGCGTAACAGAGAAGGACATGAAAAAGCCCCTCATCGCCGTCGTGAACAGCTACACCGATATCAACCCAGGTCACGTTCACCTGAATGCAATAGCAACCCAAGTAAAGCAGGGCATCGCAGCCGCAGGTGGACTCCCCAGAGAGTTCAACACAATCGCGGTCTGTGACGGCATCGCAATGGGCCACGAGGGAATGAAGATGAGCCTGCCAAGTAGGGAGCTCATCGCGGACAGCATCGAGGTCATGATGGTGGGTCACGGCTTTGACGCAATGGTCTGCATCACCACCTGCGACAAGATCGACCCAGGTATGATGATGGCTGCAGCAAGACTCAACGTTCCAACAATCTTCGTTCTCGGAGGACCAATGGAGCCAGGGTGCCCCAAGTGGGGGCACTTCAAGGACAAGACCATCACAGTACAGGAGCTCTTCGAGGCGGCAAGCCTAGCCGTTGGAGGTAAGATCAGTGACGAGGAAGTCAAGTACCTCGAAGACATCTGCTGCGGGCCAGGAGCCTGTGGAGGAATGTTCACGGCAAACACCATGCAGTGCCTCATCGAGAGCATTGGCATGACACTGCCATACATGGCAACAGCAAACGCCACAGGTATGCAGAGGGCAAAGCTGGCAAAGGGAGCCGGTGAGAAGATTATGGAGCTTCTGGAGAAAGGAATCACTCCAAGGATGATCATGACAGAGGCGGCGTTCAAGAACGCGATAGCAGCGGACATGGCACTAGGCGGAAGCACCAATACAGTACTTCACCTGAAAGCAATAGCGGAGGAATGTGGAATCAATCTTCCACTCGACCTGTTCGATGAGATCAGTAAGAAAACACCACACCTTTGCAACATGGCACCAGCAGGGCCACTCAAGATTACAGACCTTCACGAGGCAGGAGGAATCCCCGGCGTCCTGAAGAGGCTGGGAGACAAGCTAGATACAAGCGTCATGACAGCCTCAGGCGTATCACTGAAGGAAACCCTAGAGGGAGTGCTAATCCACGACGACGAGGTCATCAGGACATTCGAGAACCCCATCCATGAGACAGGCGGAATCGCCATCATGAGGGGCAACATCTCACCCGGAGGAGGCGTAGCCAAGCTTGCGGCAATCGACCCATCAATGTGGGAGTTCACTGCAACAGCCAAGTGCTATGATACAGAGGAGGAATCACTCAAGGCAATCCACGGCGGCGAGATCGTGAATGGAGACATCGTCATTATCAGGTACGAAGGACCAAAAGGAGGTCCAGGCATGCGTGAGATGCTCGCAGCAACAAGCGCAGTCATGGGATATGGACTGGACAAGGTAGCCCTGTTGACAGACGGAAGGTTCAGCGGTGCAAGCCGTGGACCATGCATTGGGCACATCAGCCCAGAGGCAGCCGTCGGAGGACCAATAGCATTGATCGAGAACGGCGACAAGCTGACCATCGATGTGCCAAACAGGAAACTCCACTTGGAGATCAGCGACGAGGAGATGGCGAAGAGAAAGGCAGCATGGAAGCCCAGGCCACCAAAGGTGACGACTGGATACCTGTCAAGGTACGCAAAGCTTGTCACAAGCGCAGACAAGGGCGCAATCCTCGAAATCTAACCTCATAACTCAGGTTTTCTTTCCTGAGAATCCAGTGGTTCAAATCCACTTTTTCATTTCATTTTTAACGCTTCAGCACTGTGACTATTCAGCAGCATTAGAGGCACCGAAAACTAAGGTTTCGTCTCAGAATGCTGAGACAAAAAGCCGTTATTGACGGTAAATCCAGCCGTTATTTAATCTGTGAAATAATACGCCGAAAACCACGGTTTTAGCATACATTATTCGCTAAAATACCCCAGGGTAAACGTGTAAAAGATGCTCAGTAAAAAGGTAGTCTCCGGAGGAATTTTAAAGGTATTTTTCCAAGCCTTCAGCATCAGCCTCAGACATACCCAAAGCCGTCAATGATAATCTGTTTTTATCAAAAACAGCGTTGGAGACTCTTGAAACATCCTCGACGGTTACAGCCTCCAGAAGCTCGACTATCTGGTTGGTGGTCCTAGGCTTGCCCAGCCTCAGGGTTGAGACACCGATCTGATGCATCCGCCTTTGGTTGCTCTCCGATCCTAGGATGAACATACCGATAGTCTTCTGCTTGACTGTCTCCAGTGACTCTTGGTCCATACCTGACTTTACTTTGTCAAGCTCTTCAAGGGTGATCTTGACCACCTCTTCAACATTGGCCTTGCTGGTGGCTGCCATCACAGAGAATGCCCCGATATCGGATAGGCTCTGGTTGTAGGCGTAGATGTTGTAGACTAGCCCCCTTAGCTCCCTTACCTCCTGGAATAGCCTGCTACTTGAGCCTACGCCCAAGTAGCTTGAAAGAATAGTTACGGCTGCGCCGTCCTCGTGCCCGTAGTTGACCCCAGGGTACGCCATAGCGAGCTGAACTTGCCCTGTTTCCCTTTCAATGAAATCCTTGCCTGAATGATGCTCGGGGACGACTCGTTTTGTGCTTGGTTTACCTAGACCTTTTTGGATGAAACTTGTTAGGTGATTTGCCATCTTTTCATGATCCACGTTGCCTGCAGCCACTGCAACGATCTCGTTTCTATAGTGTGCCTCGTAATAGTCCTTTATTGACTCTGCAGACATTTTCTTTACAGAATCCAAAGTCCCTGCGATAGGGTGAGCGGCTTTATTTCCCTTCCAAATGTTCTTGGTGTAATACTCGTGTATCAAGCCAGCTGGATTATCCTGGACTTGTTTAATTTCCTCAAGAATTACCTGCCTCTCCATCTCCACATCTTTGGGGTCCAGTATGCTGTTTTGTAGCATATCTGCGATGACCTCGGTTGCGATGTCCTGATCCTTTGCTCGTATCCTCGCGATATAGGCAGTCATGTCCCTGTCAGTGAACGCGTTCGTGTAGCCCCCCAAGTTCTCAATGACAGAGGAAATTTCTACAGCTGACCTAGTCTGTGTGCCCTTGAAAAGTAAGTGCTCTAAGAAGTGACTTCCACCTTCAAGACCCTCCCCCTCGTCCCTTGAACCAACATTCACCCAAAGCCCCAAACTTTGGCTCATCGATGCTGGGTTATGTTCAGTGATTAAGCGCACTCCATTTGGCAACAGTTCATCTCTAAGTTCAAGCGACATAGGGGCTCACATCCCCTCCCAATACTCCTTGGGATAAAAACTTGCGTCTTCAGCATCGTTTTTGCGTTAAAAACACCCAAAAAAGTCATGTATAGGATTTGTAGCCATCGCAAAATCGTTCCTTTATATAGAAAATCAATAAAGGCGAATAAACAGTAAAAAACAGCCCGCATAGCATATCAAAATTGCATTAAACGTGTTTCTTTTACAAAGTCAAGTTTTACGCCTTATACTAAAGTTACCTTCAAAACTTTGGACATAACTTGTATCCATTATTTTACGTGGTTTCCAGAAAGACCGATTGGCACATAGGGGGTTATAGGGGATAGGAATGAGCGCATAGGGCGATAATATGCAAAGTTATAGGGACAACCGTTCAGCGATTTTCTTGCCCTCAGGACTCAGGGAAATAGTATAGTTCTTCCTTGGACTTAGGCCGATTGTTTGCATTATTTTTCCCCGGAGAGCCATAGGTATTTCGATCAAAAGGTATAGGGTATTTGGTGTGGATTTTGCTTGGTTTTCTATGAACTCTACGATATTTTCTGGTACAAGTCCAGTGGCTTCCGATAGGCTCCATAGGTCCATGGATTCTTCCTCGTATAGGGATCTCATCAACAGCAGGTGTGTGGATAGGCCTCGTATCTTTTCTAACTCTCCAAAACTCGTTTCATCCAAGTCGGGGAACTTGGGTATTTCCACGCGTTTTTCTATAGTCTTCTCGATTATTTTCTCCACAGGCTTCTCGATGATCTTTTCTACTTCAACCAGCTTTTCGATAGTTTTCTCCACGATCACCTCGACTGGCTTCTCAATGATTTTCTCGACGATTTTTTCAACTATTGTTTCCTTTACCTGGATAGGGATATTTCCCCTGAAAACATCCAGTTGGAAGGAGGTCTCCCTGCCTTTTTGCGTTAACTTCCACAGGTCAAAGGTGTAGCGACGTGTATAGGGCACAGTGGTAGGTTTTCCCCGCTCAGAAGCCTTGCGGACTAGTCCCACATCTTGTAGGGCGGTGAGCCAGTTGTTTAGCTCGACTTTGCTTAATTTGATCCCTTGCTCTTCGAGGATGGGTTGCATATCATAGGTGGTGAGGTATTCTTGGTCAGTGTCTCTTAGGAGCAGGAATATGTGGCGTGCGTTTCTGCTCTGTAGGGGTCGCAGTGTTTTATCGAATATCTTCTCAAGTTCCTCCCTATTTGGGGGTTGGGACTTGTCTACAGGAGGGTTTTGTACCACAATTGTATATTCAGGATTTTCCTGAATATTAACTTGTTGTTCATTTTTATTCTGATTATAAAATTTAAGGGAAAACATATACCCACAGGACGCTAAAAACAACCTAGAAAGGCCATGTCAAAGCCCAAAGTATATGTTACGAGACAATTCTTCGATGAAGCCATAGATTTGTTAAAGTCCGTGGCGGACGTCGAGGTCTACGAGGGAGAGAATGATCCAATCCCAAGGGAGCTCCTCATGGAGAAAATTAGGGACGTAGACGGACTGCTCCCCATGCTAACAGATAGGATAGACGGAGAGCTAATGGACCAGGGTAATAACCTCAAAGTCGTCAGCAACTACGCGGTAGGGTACAACAACATCATAGTCCCAGACGCCACGAAAAGAGGAGTCATAGTCACAAACACACCCGGAGTCCTGAATGACTCCACTGCAGACTGCGCATTCATGCTCATGATGGCCATAAGCAGAAGGCTTGTGGAGGTAGACAAATGGGTGAGGGCCGGTCAATGGGTCAAGGCTTGGGGGCCAAAGATGCTCTTAGGCTCGGATATCACTGGAAAGACCCTTGGCATCATAGGGCTTGGCAGGATCGGGCAGGAGATGGTCCCTAGGGCAAAGGGCTTCAATATGAATGTCATTTACCACAACAGAACCCCTAGCCCGGAGAAGGAGAAAAACCTCGGCGTGGAATACAGGGAGTTCGATGAATTACTAAAGGAGGCCGATTTCGTCAGTCTCCACGTTCCACTCAACGACAACACAAGGCATCTCATAGGGGAAAGGGAGTTGAAGCTCATGAAGCCCACTGCCCACCTCATAAACACGGCAAGGGGACCAGTCGTGGACGAGAAAGCGCTCATCAAGGCATTGAAGGAGAAATGGATTGCAGGAGCCGGACTGGACGTCCTCTACAACGAACCGACGGAGCATGACAACCCGCTGCTTGAGCTTGACAATGTCATCGTCGCACCCCACATTGGAAGCGCCACTATCGACACTAGGCTGGCAATGGCCATGAAAGCCGCTACAAACCTTGTTGCTGCCTTGAAAGGCGAAAAACCACCGGACATAGTCAACCCTGAGGTTCTGGAGTAAAAACCACTTTTTTACAACACATTTTTCATCAAAATACCCCAGGCTAGGTAAACAAAAGTTATTCAGTAATTTTATGCCAAAATTGCTTCATTTATATATTTCAAATGTTTTTCATCAAAGCTCGGAAAACATGAAAAAATATGGGTTTTGTCCCAGTATTCTGAGACAATAAAGGGTTTTTTCTATTTTTTCTTGATTTTCTTTTACCTGAAAAATAAAGAAGATGAGAGATCAAATTACATACACACATGGGAGAAAACGGCAGCCAATGGATATAGGAGTCAAAGGCTGTTTTTTACCCAGTTTTCCATAGAATCGTAGCTCTGACAAGATTATCAACTCAATCAAAAACGAAAAAAAATTCAACGGAAAAATACCGCATCAGGGATAATATTAGGAGATAGTTTAGGGGCTTTTACCCCACCCTTTTTGACGAAAAAGTATCGGTAATTTTACCCAAAGAAGGCTGTTAATGGAGTTCCCCTCTTCTGCTTCAGTATCTCGCTACAAAACTGGGGCGTCAACGCCTTGAACTCGTAACCGTACTCTTCGAGCAGCTCTTTTGCGTTGTCAGCGATCTCAGGCGCCACAAGTATAGCGCGAACCTTCCTGTTGGCATCCATGTCTATGACGTCCATGTATTTCTTCAGCTGCTCCACAGCATCCTTGGGAGCCTTAACACGCTTGATCTCGACAACAGTCAATGTGTTACCGGAGTCATAACCGATGATATCTATGAAACCGGGGTCAACAGCCATCTCTTTTGTCATGGGTCGGAAATCTTTCTCAAGGATATCTGGTTTGAACAGTATGGCCTCCTGCATGTCCTTCTCTGATGCGTATAGGTTGAACTCCCCGTTATCAACCAAGTCAAGCACGGACACCATTTGCAGGCTTGTGAACGTGATAACCATGGACTCGTTCTCTTTTCTACGGAATACCCTTAGGACTAGTCCTGAGTCCAGTAGTTTCGTGGTGAATATACTACCAGACGGTTGCCAGTTTACAGGCGAGTATAGCTTTGGGCGATGCACAAGTGCGGATCCATCTGGTTTGATGATAACAATCCTCTCCCCTGGCTCCAGCTTGCTGCTTGCCCTCCCATCATAGTCAACAGAGCACTCACCGACAATAATCACGGTCCTGTGCCTGGAGATACCTGTCTTTATAGCCTTCTCCGCAGCCCCAAGTGTTGGACTCGGGAGTATCTGTTGTCTTGACTTGTCCATAGGCTTAGCCAACGCTCGTAATTATAGTAGTCCAGGCTGCACTCATCTTGGCATCATACTGAAGCAGATGAGATGTAGCGTCCCCAAGGAGGAAAGTACCATGCCCTGGATACATTCGCTCAGGCTTCAGGGCTGCGAGCTTCTTGATACTAGCCTTCCAATCATCCAGAACGAACCCTGGACCGTTGATATAGCCCAAGTTACCCGAAGCTCCTGCAATATCACCACATAGGAGCCCAGTTACACCATCCTCGTCCAATAGGAAGCTTATACATCCAGGTGTGTGACCGGGGTTTTCCACGGTCTTCAATTCTACATCACCGACTTTGATGATATTCCCCTCTTTTACAGTGCCGTCTACAGGGGCAGCCTTGAACTCAAGTCCCCACTCCTGGGCCATAGTGTACAGGGAGTATTCGTTTAGTGTCTCGATAGCCTCCTTGTCGTTGGGGTGTGAATATATCTTAGTCCCGGTAGCCTCGCGGATATCATAGTTACCACCGATGTGATCGAAATGACTGTGAGTTATCAGGGTCTTTGTGATCTTCTTTGGGTCAAGTCCATCTCGCTTGATATTCTCCATTATAGCCTTGGCACCATAGCCACCACCAGTATCGATCAGTGCTAGCTCAGAGCCCCCATCAACAACATAGCAGTTACAGTCACCGCTCGGGGAGATACCGTACCCGGAGCCAGCGACAAGATAAACTCGATCTGTTAGCTTCATAATGTTTCGAAATCCTTAAAGTCCCATGGATTTTTAATAGGTTCGACCGAATTTCGGGCGAAAAAACGGTTTTTTCGACATGGCTACAAGTCCAGTCCATATTTGTTGTTCGAATCTCCGAACCCCCCCTTCACTTGGGTCAAATATTGACACCTTTTTGCACCTTGTAGGTAAAAGGTTCGAATGTTCGAACTTAGTTCGATGATTATTTTTTACGCCTTATGTAAAGAGTACCTTCAAAACTATGGATACAAACCACGTCCAACGCGGATTGTGTTTGTGTCTTCCCCCCCACTACACAATAGGGCTTTTAATTAGGAAAATATAGGTGACAACATGTTTAGGGACGCATGTCGCAAAGTCCGGGAAGCAATATACGGAGTACTCTGCGTTAGTCACTTAGAAGATATCAAAACAGCAGACTCCGGTTCAGGTTTCATGATAGCCCCCGGTGTTATAGCGACGGTTGCACATGCTCTTCACATTAACGGGGATATAGGGGAACCATTGCATCAAACATTCGAAGTCATCAGGACTCCCGATATAGGGGATGACATGCAGTTTGCACACATCATAGCAGAGGACTTGGATAGGGACTTGGCGTTATTACGTGTGGAAACCCCCCATGATTATAGGTACCTCAGGCTCGTCAAGAGCATCGCACCAATAGGCTCCAAGTGTGGATTCCAAGGCTTCCCCCTCTCATCAGTGGAATTCAGAGAGGAAGGCATCAATTTGACCCTCGTAGAAAGGTTCCAGGGAGCATACATCTCTGCGTACATGACAGAGACAGATAACAACAGGGACTTGAAGTGGTACGAGACGGATCAACTGATGTATAGTGGATCCAGTGGATGCCCTGGGTTCCTCAATGACGGTAGGGTCTTTGGTATGCAATCCAACACACTGACCACAGAAGAGGCTGGAGATGAGTCAAAGCGGCTCGCAATAGCCCGGCAGGTACCTTCAACAGAGATACTGGCATTCGCGAGAGCGAACGGTATCAGCATATAGGTAGAAAAAAAGGAGTATATTCTCCTTACTCTGCAAACTGCTTCTTGAAAGCGGTTTCCATAGCAGCATAGTGCGTTGCGTTGAACTCTTCAAGTTTCTCAGGGTGTGTGAGCTTAACGTGGAAGCGCACACCACCGGGACTTGCAGATTTTCGTTCACAGTAAGGACATTGGAACTGAACCATCGCGGAGGCCAAAATTATTACACCATCTAATTATTGTATATACCAGTTATAACATTTTGCTGAGTTCATCAAGTAGTTGCGGTGGTTACACGTAATATAGTAAAAAATAGGTATTTTTACGACATGTTTTACCGCGTTTTACCTAGGGCAAAGTAGGTGTAAAACATGTGCTCGGAAGGGTGTTTTTCGGGAAAATTATAGCTCCGCGACTTTTGGCTCCTCAACCAGTAAAAGGAAGAGAATTCCGAAGACGAACATAGAGACAGACATGATTAGCCACGGGAAGCTGTTGTTATAGTTGTAGATGTACCCACTTAGGAACAGCCCGATGGTCTGCAGTCCTTTACCAAATACCCCACTGCCATAGGCACCCCTCATTAGCCATACACCACCGCCGCCAATAGAGGCTAAAACACGTCCCCTCTGCTCCTTTGGAGTCATGTTTGCGAAAAGGCTCTGGAACGCTGGATTCATGAAGCTGTTTATGACTGTGGCTGCTACCGCCATCATTAGAACGTGATTATAGGTTGTTGCGTGTAGAAACGCATAGGTAAGCCCAGCCCCGAGGAGCATACATACACCTGCTATCATCTTCTTGCTGTACCTGTCAACAATACTACCCGCAGGTATACCCAAAACAACACTAACTAACCCGGATACTAGTACAGTATTCGCCCATTGCCCAACCGTCAAACCAATGACCTCTTGGGCACGCACTATCCAGAAGCTACTTGTTAGTGACCCGAAGAGTACAGTCATAGAGACGATTATGGATAAGGTCCATAGCCTCTTTGGGACTTCCCTTAGGACACTAAAGACGCTCTTATAGGATTTTAAGATCAATGAGGGGAAAGTTGCTAAGCTTAACTCTAGCTTGTTTGGGTTGTCCACGGTCTCCTTTAGATACTTGAACCGGAACAACGCTATCCCTGAGGCAACAAAGAAGCTCATCAAGTAGAGCCCCTTCATAGCGGGGACCATACCGAAGCGATCAATCAAGTAGGCTCCTATTTTTGGTGCAGCTAAACCGAAAGCGCTGGGAATAGCAACTGTAGTTGCGAACCCAATACCTCTTTTTACAGGTGGGATAGAGTCTGCAATTAATGCCTGTCTGGCTGGGAAATAGAATGAGACTAGGCTTTGAATAAATATCCCAACTGCAAGCCATTCCCATGTATTTGTAAATGCAGTGATTAGGAAAGCGCATCCGTACACGAAAGTCATAGAGGATATGAGTTTAATTCGTCCCTGATAATCCGCAATATACCCCCCAACTGGGTAAAGAATCAAGCTAGCACCATTACCAACGGCCATAATGATTCCTATAGTCTCATATCGTCCACCAAGTTCCATAACATATAGTGGAAGGAATGGCCAGATTATGTCAACCGTGGAGCGCCATACACATTCACAGATCGTCATTACAAGTACGTTACCGCGCATAAAACTGAATATATCTCTAATAGCTTGCATTCAAATCCCCCAAGTATAGGCACCAGTGATGGGTTATCGGTTTTAAGTGTAACCATATGTCTTTTAATCCACTAGGAAAATAATGTGAATGCAATGGCAGCCAAGGACAAGATAACATGGATCACCTGCCCGGACTGTGGAGGTAAGATAGGCATAGTATTCTCGGTGGGAAAAGCGGAGGCAACATCCATCGTCCATGAGCACAAGGAGGACTGGCCGCCAACAGATGGACAGCCACAGGACACAATGGCTAGGCTAACTGCTGCAGGCATTGATGTATCACAACTGGACATCGAGGAAGACGAGACAACAGTATCCATCAGCCCAAAAAAGTTCCTAGGAGACCTTTGGGGTCCCATCAACGACTCGATGAAAACCGTTGGTGGCAACTGGATAAGGGACGGCAGGAACAGTCGCTGGGAAATCACCAAGTAAATTCGAGGGGAGGGGGGGGTACCAGCATCCCAGCTGAACCCAGCACCCGTTCACCAAAAGACCCCCTAAAACAGCTTATTTCAAAAAGAATTACATATAAAAGTGTAATCAACCAAACTTTTTTCCAGCGTTATAATAGGTTACCAATTATTCGACTGGCAAGATATCTTTGATTACTTCTTTGACCCATCTACCTGAACCCGAGACCTTGCCTATCCTCTCAAGGTACTCCGACCATGAGACCCCTAAAGCGTACCTCCACTTCTGGTAACCTTCCTCCAAGTTAGCGTATGCCGCTCCATGCTTCTGGCAGTAGACACCCTCACCAACTGGTCGCCCACATATCTTGCAGCTCATATTTTCGCCCCCGATACCCTACCCAAAGTAACTGCAATTTCATGCTCTTTTTCTTTGAAACGCGTCAAAATGGATTCAAGAGTCTCAACAGTGTTCTTGATAACAGAATCAGGCTCGACTTTCCCTGCCTGGATATCATCAAGTTTCGCCTCCAGAGTTTTCGTCAACCTAACATTAATAATGTCTGGACTGTACTCGCCGAGGGTCTCAATTACATTTGACCCGAGGTCGGTTATCGATATCTTCTGACCTCGAATATAGTCACGCCGATGAAGCGTGTCAACGATATTGCTCCTTGTCGCCTTGGTGCCGATGCCCTCGTCCTCCATCTTCCGGATCAATGATGTTGAAGTGAAACGACTCGGAGGCTTGGTGTAGTTTCTTCGCGTCGAAAGCTTAGTGATGGGGATAATCTGCCCGACGTTTAGGACTGGCAGATGCACTTCCTTTGATTTCGTGTAGGGCAAGTATAGACCAGTCCAACCGGGGTCAACCGTGTGCTCTCCTTTCATCAGGAAAAGGTGGTTATTTACGTCAACATCCACTACGCTTCTAGCCTTTAACGCAGGTTTACCCATGGATGCAAGGAACCTTTTCGTGATGAGATCATACACGTTCAACTCCTCGGGTTTTAATCGACCAGGTTTGTTACCCGTCGGGTGAATCGCGGGATGAGCCGGGTCATCCTTTTTTCCCTGCCTTGGCTTGAACCGTTTCGCCTTGACCAGTAAATCAACTAGCTCAGCGTACTTTGGGTTCTTACCCAAGTCAGATAGGATGGTTTGGATGTTGATCGAATCAGGGATTCTCTGACTGCTGGTCCTTGGGTAGCTTATCAACGCTGAAAGGTAGAGTTTCTCGGCTATCTTCAACGTAACAGACGGACTGTACTTGAAAATCCTGTAAGACTCCTGCTGCAAGTCACCGAGGTTGAAAGGTGCAGGAGGGTTAGTTTTCTCATCCTCGCTTTTCACACCCGTAATCAACCCGAGTTTACCCCTACAATCCTCGGCAACCTTCTTGGCATGAACCTCACGGTCAAGCCTCGGTTTGCCGTACTCAAGGGGATATGTTTCGTCATCAATCTGAGTCTCGGCTGATACTTTCCAGTATGGGATCGGAACGAATGTGTTGATTCTAGCCTCCAAATCGTAGACAAATTTCAGTGTTGGACCCTGAACTCGACCTGTACTGAGAGTCTTTTTCTTTCCCAACTTTGCGGAAAGGGTAAGGGCTCGGCTCATGTTAATCCCGTACAGCCAGTCCGCTTCATGCCTGACCTTGCCTGCAGCGATAACAGGATAGTCAAGGGTGCCCATACGGTTATCCCATGATTTCACCAGCTCAGCCTCGGTGAGAGTGCTGAACAGCATCCGCCTTGATTTACCGACTGCAACATCCCCTAGACCGTGCTTGATTATATTGAAGGCAATCAGGCTACCCTCCTGGTCGTAGTCACACGCACTTACAACCTCGTCCACGTTTTCAGCGAGGTTAATTATGGCGTTTAGGTAGGGCTTTGTGTATGCAGAACGCTTGTCCGACTTGTGGCTTGGAGCCCATTTTATGTCGAACATTGGGTATGTCCATCCTCCTCTTGTTTGGACGATAGTGTAGAGATGCCCTACTGCGCTTACAACTATTAGCTCAGCCCCATCCCTCATTGAAACGTAGAAGGAGACCTTCCCATAGTGGGCTCGGTTCGGCTTATGGTTCTCATCAAGCGCGGCAGCTATACGCCTTGCCGATGATGGTTTCTCCGTTATAACCAGGACTCGTTTGGGCAACCTGATACATACCTACCTGGACACCCATTATCTGTATCGGTACAACGATAACATTATTGGATAGACACACTGATTCATCAGAGATGTTGCCAATAACAGCGGTCTTGAGCCAAGGCGAGATAATTGTTCCATCACAAAGCGACGCGGACAGCCTTAACCAAGACGGATATGGGTTCCGAAAAAATGGAGAACATTGCTTACATCCAGTTGAAGCCCTTTTCAACGTCCAAAGGGACAAAATCGCTGTAATCGACGAAGCATCGAATAAACAGGTCAAATTCACTGATTTACTAGACATATTATCAACGAATACCCCTACCCTTTGGACCAGATTTATCGTCTTCAAAGACCTCAGAACAAGGGGTTTTATCATAAAAATAGATGAAGACAAGTTCAAGGTCTACGAGAGAGGAGCAGACAGGAAAAAGAAGCCAAACTACCTCATCCACATATTCAGCGAGGGAAAACCCCAGAAGCTGAACGATTTCCTAGAGGAACTATCTCAAACGGAAAGCTATGGATACGAGATGAAAGTAGCTGTTGTGGATCGACGAGGGGAACTCGTCTATTATTCCGTAAAAGAAACAACCCTAGAGAAAGAATGAGACCAGATCATCAAGCTTGACCTTCGTCTGGTCACCTGTCTCCATATCCCTGACTGTAACCGAGTTCTCAGCAAGCTCACGCTCACCTACGATAACAACCTGAAGGATCCCCTTCTTGTCGGCGTACTCGAACTGCTTACCAAGTTTTCGCCCCATCATGTCTATGAGAGTTGGAATATTCTTTGCTCGTAGCTGCTGTGCTATCTTGATTGCCTCATGACTCACTTTTGAGTTTACAGGGGCAACATAGACCTTGGCTCCAAGCGTCATATCAGCGAATGCCCCTTTTTCCTCCAAAATCGGAGTCAACCGGGATACACCGAAGCTAACACCAGTGGCGAAAGTCGGAGGACCACCGAATAACTCGATGATCTCATCATATCTTCCACCCCCTGCAATACTACCCCACTCTTCGAACCCCTTTGCGATTACCTCGAATACAGGTCCCGTGTAATAGTCAAGCCCCCTTGCTAGACTAAGATCGACCCTAAGATACTGGGCGAACCCGTACCCCTTCGCGTACTCGTTGAGGTCCTCAAGTGCTTTTACGCCTTTCATGCCGTCAGGATAGTCCTGAAGCATTACTTTTACCTGGGAAAGCACCGCATCGGGGTCACCGCTGATACCTAGCATGTCAAGTAGTTTCATGCTCGCCTCTTCGTAGGGGGCTATGCCCTTTAGCTCCTCGATTACACCGTCTCGCCCTATCTTTCCTAGCTTGTCAACAGCCCGGAAGGCGTCCAAACTCTTCTCAACGGGGATACCGCTCAGCTCGACTATGCTTTTCAGGATTCTCCTGTCATTCAAGTTGATGGTATAGCCATCAAAACCGAGTCTGGTCAGGGCATCAACAGCAGCTGATAGTACCTCAGCATCCGCTACACTTCCCTCGACACCAAAGATGTCTACGTCAGCCTGCCAGAACTCCCTGAACCGTTTCTCGGTTGGACGTTCATACCTCCAGACTGGGCCAATTGTGTACCTCTTGAAGGGTTTTACCAGGTTATGATGTGTTGCCACCACTCGTACGGTGCTTGCCGTATGTTCAAATCTGAGGGCTAGATCCCTGTCCGATTTGTCCTTAAAATTATAGATTTGGTTTATGATGTCGTCCCCGCTCTTGATCATCAGCATATCCAGATTCTCGAAAGCTGGAGTACCGAGTGGTTCGAATCCGTAAGACTCGTAGACCTCTCGTACTTGGTCAACTACCCAGTTCTGTTTCTGCTGGTCAGCGGGGAGATAGTCCCGTGTACCGCGTGGTGGCTGGAACATGAGTCCGATTATGCAATTTCAATGAATAAAAGGTTGCTATTTTAGGCTCGTTTCTACCCGTTCTTTGCCCTTTCCAGGGTTTTTTCTCTTGAGTTTGATCAAACCGATTTCAGATGTGTTCCTGACATGGGTGCCACCGCAATGGTCAAGGTAAGGTCCTGATATCCATGACCTGATACCATCCGCATCAACCTCGATTTTGATATCATGTCCCTCAGAGAGGAAAGCATTAATCTCATCTTCAGTCTTTTTTAGAAGCTCCGGGTCAAGGCGATCCTCAGTTCTGTAATCTGACCTGTCCTTCTTATCGTCCACATTTGATCCTACCCGTTCAAGGACTCCAAAGTTCTTGTAGAAAACATACTCCATGACATGGGAAGCGCTATGTATCTTCATTATTCGATACCTGCGGGCCCAATCAATTACACCATGAATTTGATCCCCCACACCGAAACTCGGTGCTTCATCTAGGACATGAACATGCTTCCCATCTAGAATCCGTGTATCGATTACTTTAACATCGTTTATCATACCGGTATCTCCCGCTTGACCTCCAGATAAGGCGTAAAACGCGGTTTGGTCCAGAATGACGTTCAAGTCATCTATCATTTCTACTTTGGCGTCAAACTCGGCTAGATAATGATTAGAATCGAATAACTTGAGGGTCTGCATTAGAATGAATTAAATAAAGAAAGATAAAATGGTTGGGCTTTAACCGAAAGCACCGCGGAGGAACGGATAAAGATCCTCCACTTGTTCCTGCACCATCGTCTGATAGTACTGGTACATGATGCTGACAGCTAGTAATGCACCCATCCCCGAGCCGAATACTCCGAAGAACTCGCTGAAAGCAGCAAGCCCTCCAATGACTATTCCGCCTATCACCGTGATTGTCGGGATGTAACGGTTCAACAGTTTCTCCAATGGCTTCTTGCTCCTACGGAACCCAGCTACCTGCATCCCTGATGAGAGTAGCTGATCAGCCATCTGATCCGCGCCTAGACCACCGATCTCAAGCCATGTTAGGCTGAAGACGATACAGAAGCCAATAACGATCATCAAGTACACTACAGCCTTCACCGGGTCAGCCATGACACCTGTAATGCTTCCTGGGCTTGTGACGTAGTAGCTTAGTCCACCTATGGGCACTGTGTTTCCGTTTGAAGTCTGGTTATACATACCAAACATGTTTAGGATGAAATTCGAGTTGTCCATGTTCCACCGAGTCCAGACGAACTGGCCTACGAGTTGGAAGTTGGCGAACATCGCGTATGCAAGAATGACAGGTATGTTGCTAACGTATAGCAGCTTTATTGGCATCTTACTCCTGTAACCTCTGTAGCTTCCATGGGTGATTGGGATCTCGACCTTCATGCCCTCAACGTACACGACGAATGAGAACACGAGAAGGGTCATAAAGAACCCAATTAAGTCTGGAGAGTTTGGTCTAAAGACCCACTCGCCAATAGGTAGTCCTTGTAGAATACCCTGAACGAAAGCTACGAGTGCCCCGAATGAACGGGTATCGTAGAATGAGGGACTTGGGCTAAAGCTCATCCACCAAATGTTCTGGGCAATCCCAGCAACGATGAATAGACTGATTCCGCTTCCAATGCCCCACCCTTTCTGAATAAGCTCATCCATCATCATCAGGACAAAGCCTGCTGCCAATAGCTGAGCGAAGATCAGGGTAGACTGGTAAGTAGTAATGTCTCCGTAAACGCCTCCCACGATGTATAGTGATGCTTGAACAACCACCATGATGAAACTGAATAGTTTGCTTACAGTGGTGAATAAGCCCCTATCATCTGGGTTCGACCTATCGAATGATATTAATTCCGATCCTGCTAACAGCTGAATAATTAGACCAGCTGTAACAATGGGTCCAATACCTAGCTCCATTAAGGTTCCCCTCTGTGAAGCAAAGATAATTCTCATTGCTGCATATGGGTCACCAGATGTTGATTGGGCAATACCGTATAGTGGGGTCTCGGACATAACCAAGAACACCACCATTGCCGCTATAGTCCATAGCAGTCTTGTATTGAATTGAACCTTTTTTTGAGGTGGAGCCACCTCTGGAATAAACCGGGATATGGGTCTGAATAAATCAAGGAAGCGCATTACATAGATCCCTCTATGCCTCTATGATGCTGCCGCCGGCTTCTTCAATCTTTTCCTGTGCGGACATCGTGATCCCTGAGACCTTGATGTTTAGAGGAGTCGTGATCTTTCCCCTGCCTAGTACCTTGTCGATACCAAGTGAGGTTAGGTCAAGCTCGTTTCCGCCCTTGACGCCGTAGTCTGTGAGCACCTTCATTGCTAGGTCCTCAAGTTCTCCGACATTGATTGTAGTAGCTTTTGGCGAGTTCGCGCCGCGAGGTAGGAACCCTTTGTTAAGGTAACGCTCTGGCTCATACTTTACAGTACGAATCCAGAAGTGTTTCCTTCCGCCTGCTCTACCTTTACCGCCTCTTCCGCCTGACTTTCTGTGCTGACCAACCTGACCCCAGCCCATATAGCGGGAGCCACGCTGCTTGCGTACTTTACGTAGTTTGTGTGGCATTTTAGCACATCCTTACAGCTAACTTGTTGATTTCTTCGCCTCGATCTCCGAGCTCGCCCTTACTATTGTATGGGCGCTTTACGGATTTCCTGAAGCCTTTCCTTGGGGGGTGCATCCGGAAGAAGGGCTTTAGCCCCTCTATCTGGTGCATACTAACTTCACAGTTGACTATCTTCTGGGCCATGTCCTCGAAACTTTCGAATCCGAGTTCCTTGACTGATTCATCAGTAAGTTTCACATCACCAGTTGCGCGTCCACGCTTCACAAGCATCTTGGTTACTGTTTCAACAGTGGGCTCGCCCCATGTGATCCAGTCCTTTGCCTTCTGAAGCATACCTTTGTAGTCAGCCCGGTCATCGATTAATGAAGCATAGTTGTTCTTATCGACTCGCAGGAACCTCATGGTGTCCCGCTCCCTCTGGGAGACGTTGATGGTACCCCTGATCCTAATGACCAAGATGCTTTTCTTTTCCATCTATATTACACCCAGTCCTGTGGCGTCATTACCGCCATAGTCATTTTAAGTGCCTCATAGGTTGCAAAAGCGAAGCTGTTGGTAGTTGTCGTCTTACCGATGGATTTGCTCCAACAGTCCTTGACTCCAGCCATCTTCAGTACCTGCTTGGCCGTATCACCTGCAACTAACCCAAGTCCCTGAGGACCAGGTAGTAGAGTTACGGTTACGCTTCCTGCTTTTCCGATTACCTTGAATGGTAGTGTGTGACCTTCACCACAGTCGCACTCCCAGCTACCGCATCCACGGCGTACTGGGTATAGGTTCAGCTTTGCTAGCCTGATACCTTTCTCGATGGCATTTCGGACTCTCTTAGCCTTTCCGAGGCCAACGCCCACTAGACCGTTCTCGTTACCAACGACAACAAGTGCTGTGAACCTGCTGGACTCTCCTGCGTCTGTCTGTTTCTGGACGAGGTTGATATTGATTACCTCATCTTTTAGGTTAGGGACAAGGGCGTCCACTATCTGGACTTCCTTAATCTTAGCACCCTCTTCGTAAACCTCGTAGATACTGGACACCTGTCCATCCATCACGAGTTTTCCAAGCTGAGTCTTAGGGACCCAGCCCTCTAGAGGGTCTTGCCGTCTTCGGTTACTCATCGTTGTTTTCCTCGATGCGTTTCTTGACCTCTTCGAAGTGGTCTGGAAGTACCTCAGGTCTTAGTCCACGACGGAGGTAGACTGAGAACCTTCTCTCGTACTCGAAGGGGTCTTCTATGTTTTTAGCGTACTCGGCAATCACCTGTCCATTCATGGACTCTGGTGAAGGCACGATATCGCTGTCGATTGGGATTTCAAGTCCAGCATCGTTTGCTCCCTGAACTACGGCGAAGATCTTGTTTCCTTGTGTGACCCTCTTTAGACCGATGTCTAGGTTCGCATACTTGATGCCTGCTTCTTGGGCTTTCTTGCCCGCGATGTATCCGATCAGGTAGGCAGCTGGTATGTTCTTGCCGCTAGCTATCCAACCGTACTTGTCTTTCAACTCGTGGGTGGATGCTTTTGCAAGCTCATAGTCGCCTTCTATCTCGGATCGTGTTAATTGGACTTGAATTGTTTTGTTGCTTATCCGTACCACGAAGCGTGGGTGCTCAGAAGTCGCTAAGACACGCCTTGCAGCGTAATCTGTCTTCTTCTGCCTACGCCTTCTGTATGGTACTCGATAGGCTGGTCCTTTAGCCAAAGGTACGCCTCCTTAGATTATTATCGTTTACATAGCGCTCAAGCTCAGCGATACTCCTGAACTCTCCGCCTTTTGCTTTTCTGTATAGACTGCGGTAAGTGCTTACGCTGATGACTCGGTTCTCCCTGAGATCGACTAGTTTCTTTCTCTGGGCTCGGATTCTATTCATCCATCGAGTCTTCCTCTTTACTACAGCGTATTTCTTACCCTTCTTGCTACCCTGTCCAACACGCCTCCCTTTCTTCTTCTTGGCGGCTAGTATCCTAGCGCGACCACGGCTGGTGCTGTTCTTGGGTGATGCCTTGATTGCCTTGTCCTTGATCAGTTTGCGAATCTCTTCACGAGTAATCGCCATGCTGACTTCGTCGGCTCTTTCTGGGTCAATCCAGACCCTGTTAATACCACAATCGAGTACAGCGGATGCTAGTCTTCTCTGACTTGACAGATTCATTACTCTTCATCCTCCACTGGAACTTCTTCTTTCTCTTCCTCGTCATCTAGCTCCTCGAAGTCGTCTTCGGTTTCTATGATACCTGGGTTCAAGATTCTGAGTTTTAGTTCCTTTGCTTTCTCTACCATGGTTTCTCTCTTTCGACCGCCAACGGTTCCACCTATCCTTGCGACCTGTGTCTCGGGATCGACCTTATCTAGATCTTTGGTGTTCCAGACCATTACCTCTTCCATTCCTGAGGAGTGAAGTCCACGTACTGCAGCTGGGCCACGATATCCGACCTTAACGGATTTTGGCCATCCCTGTAGTTCAGTTCGCATGTGGTTGTCGATGCCCCTTGGTTTTCTCCACTGGTCCTTGATTCTAACAAACCTCCAAGATTCAAATCGTTTGAAGTGAGGTCGTTTCTTGTTTATCATTGCTCTTTTTCTGAGTAGTCTTTTCTTTTCTGATTGATCCATTTCACTCACTCCTTCTGATAGACGTAGATACCGTCGAGGAACTTTCGCAAGTCCTTGTTCTTTATCTTCGTCGATTCTTGAATATTTGCGGCAGTCTGGGCTACGCTATTGATGTCGTTTCCAGTAACGATTATGTCGTCACCTTCTACTTTGATCTTAACGTCTCCCCTGATCCTTGCGACTCGCGCTGCTCTTTCACCGATAAAGTTGTTGATAACAACTTTGTCCTTCTGAATATTGATAGTCAGAGGGAAGTGTATGAACACGATTTTGAGTCTGTAAGTGAAACCTACAGTCACACCTTTGATCATGTTAGTTACATGACTTGCGATGGTTTTGACTAAGGCTGCCTTTCTCCTCCTTGGGTTTTCGACCCAAATATGGAGGTTGTTCTCTTGGAAATCCATGTTTAGGCCAGCGTGGCCGAAATCATAGGATACCTCTCCATTGGTTCCTGTGACTGCAACCTTATGCCCATTAAGGGTCAGGTTTACTCCTTCAGGTACCGGTATGTGTTGTTCTACTATCTCAACAGTCACTTTTTTTCACCTAGTAGACGTAGGCTAGCACGACGCCGCCTACGTTCTGTTCCTTTGCTTGGACATGGTCCATTACGCCCTTTGGAGTAGAGAGAAGTACAAATCCTAGGTTTCTACTTGGAAGGAATCTTTTCTCCCATTTCTCCAACTCGGAGACACGGGTTTTAAAGCGTGGCCTTACGGCTTCACACTCGTTAATCCTACCGAATAGTTGTACCCTGAACTTGCCTTGACGACCGTCATCAATGTACTCGATTTCTCCTACATATCCTTTGGACTGTATGAGACGAAGTACACGTCCGACTAAGCCGGACGCTGGAGTGATGATACACTCGCCTTTTCGCCTTCCTTCATGGGCCATAATTGTATTTAATGCGTTTACGAGGGGGTCCATTACATCACCTATATTTTTTGAATCCCATCTTATTCGCTACCTCACGGAAACATTGCCTGCAAAGGTTGATGCCGTAGCGCCTGACAAGACCATCGTGGGTCCCACATCGGGTGCATCCTCGGCTACCTTTACCGTAGCTTCTTTCCTTGGGTGGAATTTGGTTGCTCAATTTATTCAAGCCCCATTGTTACGCCATAAGTTTCGGAAATAAACTCACGTGACTCGTCTGGAGTTACACGATGTGAAGTTCCGACTTTTGACTGTGCTCTTTTTCTTCGATTGACTCTGTAACCTGGCCTCTCAACCGTGGCCATAACGTCCATACCGATAATTCCCGTCTTTGGGTCATATCGAGTTCCAGGAACGTCAATGTGCTCACGGATACCGAAGGCAAAGTTACCATCCTTGTCGAAGCTTCTTGGGTTGATTTTGTGTCTAACTGCAGTGAATGCTTTCTGTAGGAAGGCGTCTGCCAGTTCTCCCCTGAGGGTAACTGCACAAGCCATTGGCTCTCCCTTCCTGATGTTCCACTGCCTGATCGTCATCTTAGCTGGTCTTGGTGAAGGAGCCTGTCCTGTCATGGTCTCTAAGATTGCCATTGCGTTACTTAGTGGAGTCCCGCTCTGACCGACGCTGATGTTTACAACAACTTTACCGATCTTTAGGGTCTTCATTGGGTTAACGGACATTATTCTTCAACCTCATCTAGCTTGATGACTGGCTCGTTAGAGCCTACTACGAACAGGTACTTCGCTAGGGTTCTGATATCATCACCTTCGGGAGTCCTGATAGTTGCTGTTTTCTTCCAGCCTGCCTCAGGTCCTAGAGTTATGATGACGCCCTTAGCGCCCTGGCTTCTACCACCAGTGATAATTACATGCTGCATCTCCTTGAAAGCGATAAAGTCCTGAATTTCTTTTTCAGGAACCTTTACCTTCAAGACATCTCCGACCTTGTACTGATCTGCTTCAGCAGAGACCAAGATGTTTGAACCGTCGTGGAGGTTTAGCTGTGCTTTACCTGCGTTTTGTGTAGTTTTACCAATTATACGGCAGAGCTTGAACTGTGACTCGTCCTTGGATATGGATAAGAACTTTAGTTTTCCACCATGGTCTGGTAGAACCCTGAAGTTCTCTCCGGTAATAGGGATCGTCACAACGTCCATTAGCCCTACTGGGAATCGGTCATCCTTACGGATTTTACCGTCTACCAGTAGTTTGCCGGTCTTGATCAGTGATTTTGCTTCGCGGGCAGTTACTGCATAGTTTAGTTGGTCTCTAAGTATTACCTTAGTTGGGATACTTGTCTCTTGACTGTGTGGTCCAGAGCTTGGCTTCACTGCCCATGTACCGCTCTTACGGTGAATTGGCCAGAAAGCTGGGCTTCTGTGCCTCTTAAGATGCTTTGTTGGTCCTTTATTTCCCATTTTTACTCCTCCGCGCTGAAGCTTTTGCGCTCCAGTAGTGCTTTCCTCTTGGGATCATTGAGATTTAATCTCGTGATTATCACGTTCTCAGCCCTAATTGGAATTTGAACTGTTGATCCATCTTGACGAGTCCTTGTGACTCCTTCAATGTAGATTTTCAGCTTCTCCATGTTCACTCTTAGGACTCTTCCTTCTGAGAGTTTTCTGTCGCCTTTGGTGATACTCACGGTATCATCTACGACTACGCGCATGGAACGTGTTCCATGCTCTGCCCTCAGGCTTGGTGAAAGTGGTGCTGAGACGAATTTACGCGCAACATGGTTAGGTGCATTGTACCTATTCCTACGTGCGGTGGATGGCTTTCTTACTCCGTTCTTCATTTAGACTACCATCCTTGCTAAGTTTCCGATCCTAGACCAACGTTGAACTGCTTCGAGTGCAACTGGTCCTTTAATGTCAGAGCCCCTCAGGGTTCCTTCAGGGGTTAGGATTACTGCTGCATTGTCCTCGAACTGGATCCTGCTGCCATCCTGTCTCTGATATGGACGCCTCTGCCTTACAATAACGGCGCTGAAGATTTGCCTCCTCATTTCAGGTGTTCCTTCCCGGCATGAGACTACAACTAAGTCTCCGATACCTGGGGATGGAAGCCTACGCCTGCGACCTTTGTACCCCATCATCTGGATAATTTTGAGTTTTCTTGCACCTGTGTTATCCGCGCAGTTTACAACGCTACCAATGGTTAAACCACCACTGGTTTTACGCCTTGGTAAAATACGACGCTTAATCCTCTTACTCATGATTAAGCCTCCTTAATTACCTCAACGACAACGAAGGATTTTGTCTTGCTGAGTGGTCTACACTCTGCGATCCTGACAATATCCCCGTTCTTGATTGGGATACATGTGGTGCTGTGTGCTGGGATACGGCTTCTCATTCGCGCGTATCTTTCATATTTCTTGTCATACCTGGTGTAGTTCAATTGTACTACACATGACTTCTGCATGCGGGTGCTAACTACAGTAGCTTCTAGTGATCTGCCCCTTACGGCTAATTCGCCGTGGAATGGACAGTCCTTGTCCTCGCATTCGAGTTCAGGTTTTTTAAGAGTCATCATTTTGTTCTCTTGCCCTACCATTTTTTTTTGTTTTGTTTTTTTACCCGGTCTTCGGGTCTTCCTATGAGGGTTTTTCCCTCTACTTTGACGGTTACGTCGTCGAGACTGAACTTGAAGGTAGCATTTTTCTTGGCTACTCGTTTAAGCCCAGTACTCTGGATGATGAGCGTATTTTTGGTCTCATCAACCACCTTTCCCCTGATGTTTATGTTCGAGGGATTGCTGTCGTTCAGCACTTTCACCTCGATTCCTATTAGTTCGCTTTGAAGGATGTAAACTGGTTCAGGGGGAACCAGTATTGTTACTCCTCCTCTCGGATGACCGTCAGGATCTTTGCAATTGCCCTTCGTAGAACTTTTGTCCTACCAGGGTTTTCGATTGCGCCGCCTGCTTTGATCATGGTCTTTACTTTTCTAAGCTCAGTCCTTAGTTCTTGGAGCTTAACGTCCCTTTCAACTGGGGTCATCTCACGGATTTCCGCCATTCGAATTATGGGCATTACTCGGTCTCCTCCTCGGTTTCTGGCTCTTTGGGGGCTTCCTCTGCCTTCTCGGCCTCGGGCTTAGGCTTGATTTCAGGCTTAGCTGCCTCCTCAACTACTTCAGTTTCTGGCTCTGGCTCGGGTTCTGAGACAAGTTCGGGCTCTTGAGCGGGTTCTTCTGTAGTTGCTTCAGGTGCCTCCTCGGTTGCCGCCTCTTCCGTAATGACTGGTTCAGCTACTTCCTCGGTTACTGGCTCCTCTGGAGTTTCCTCCACTTCAGCAATCTCTTCGACTGCTGGCTCTGCAATAGCTTCGGGCTCTGCTGCCTCTGCAATTACTTCTGCTTCCACAACCTCTTCGACTATGTCTTCATCTGCAACTGCTTCTTCAACAACTGGCTCTTCCGCTACTGGTTCCTCGACCGCTGGCTCTACTTCGGCTGCAGCTTCTTCCGTAATGACTGGTTCAGCTACTTCCTCGGTTATTGTCTCTTCAACAGTTACTTCTGCTTCCACAGCCTCTTCGACTATGACTTCATCTGCAACTGCTTCTTCAACAACTGGCTCTTCAGTTGCCTCTACTTCCACAATCTCTTCGACTGTGACATCTTCTGCAACTGGTTCTTCAACGGCTTCGGTTGACTCTGGTACTTCCACTGCCTCTGGGGTTGGTGCTACGACCGGTTCCTCCATTGGGAGCTGGTACTCTATGTCCGGTAATCCTTCAAGGCTTACCTTGTCTGGGAACTTTGCGTCTGGTGCAACGATTTTGACCGTTACCCCTAGGGTTCCTCTCTTCATTTTTACGTGAAGTGTCGCGGATTTTACGTTCCTCAGTGCAGGATCTCCTGACTTTGGCACATATCCTTCAACTACCTTCTCGAAACGTGATCTGGCGCTTCTGAGTGGACCTTTGAGGACGATCTCACATCCAAGTGCTCCACTGTCCATGATTCGCCTAAGGCTCCAGAAGATTGATCTCCTGAAGTGGACTCCTCTTTCTAATGCGTTTGCTATTCTTGACGCCATGATTTGTGGGTTTAGCTCAGGTACTTCTACCTCGATGACTGTGATCTGAGGGTTAGGTAAACCAAGCTGTTTTTCTAATTTCTCAGATGCCGCTTTAATTGCGCGACCTCTTTTACCGATAACTCGGCCTGGCCTCATAGCAAATAGATTGATTTGAGCACCTAGTGGTGTCTTTGTGAGTTGAATTCCACCGTATCCTGCCTGCTCATATTCTTTTGCAAGCAATTCATCGACTTTAACGTATTCGATGTTATTTTTGATAATTCGCTTTACAACTGACATTATTAGTATTCCTCCACTGCGACCTCGATGTGGGTCAAGTGTTTGTAATATGGTGATGCTCTTCCGAATGCTCTAGGAATGAATTTTCGTATGACTCTTGCCTTATGGGCTGCCATATGAACAATCCTAAGTCGATCTGAGTATAATCCTTTGAACTCGGCGTTAGCCTCCACTGAGTCAAGAATTTTCAGTATCTCTCCGGCTGCCTTTTCAGGGAACCGTCCTGCATCGTGTCCTTGGAGACCCTTTCTATGTGGGGTTTTTCCTCGGTAACGATAGTAAGGTACTGCTCGTTTTCTATCGATTACGTCATTCAAGAATTTTTTTGCATCTTCTAGCTTCATACCCTTTAGGGAGTGGCAGATTTCGCGTGATGTTTTTGGCTTTATTCGAAGATCCCTGCCGCTGGCTATGGCGGTCTTATCTGGATCTAGCCCTTGAACTGAATATTTCCATGATGGCATATATGCACCGTGTGCCTCCTTGAATCGGCTCAAGATATATAAAGCGTTCTGAATGGTAGTTATTTTTGTCGACTTCATTATATTGACTTCATTTATTATATGCATATATTTTCTTCATTTTATACACGTCAATAGATAACGTCTAATCAAATAAATTAAAAATAAATGAAGTAAAAAAATTACTTCAGTGGGATGTACATGCTACTACGAGATGCTCCGATACCTGGTCGTCCGTGGCGGACAATTGCCATCGTGATCGCGTATTCACCAAGATAGTGGCCGAGCATTTTCTGATTGATTTCTACGGCCCTGAATTCCTTACCTGTATAACAGTGGATTGTCTTCCCCAGCATCTCTGGCATGATGACCAGATCTCTCGCGTGGGTTCTGACTGGTTTATCGCTGTTCTTCCTGAGCTTCTCAAGCACAATTCTTTGCTCTGCGCTTAGTCCTCTCCGGAGGCTCCTCCTCATCCTGGATGGGAGTATTCGGATAAACTCGTCCATTGACATGGCTTGGAGTTCTTCGACTGTCTTTCCTCGATAGTTAAAATCTTTAGGCATTTTAATTCCTCGTCCTCTGGCGTCTACCGCTGTTCCTTGCTGCAATCAGTCCGACTTTCGCGCCTGGTGGTGCGTGCCTACTGACTGTTGTGGATTTTCCTGGCCTTCTGTGCCTTCCTCCACCGTGGGGGTGCATTGCTGCAGGCATCTTTACGCCGTGTGCGGTTGGGTATTTGTGACCCTTGGCCTTCTTTTTGTGGTGCTTCTCACCGGCTGTCATGAATGGGCGTTCCCTTCGTCCGCCTCCACTTATGATGCCAATCGTGGCTCTTGCGTTGTTGGAAATCCTAACGATTCGTTTGCTTGGCAGTCTAACTGTAGTATGTTTGTCCGTGTGTGCAATTACTGTTGCAAAGGCTCCGCTGCTTCGGGCCATCTTGCCTCCGTCGTTTGGACGTAGCTCGATATTGCATACCATGGTTCCTTCGGGAACGTCTCCTAGGTGGAGAACGTTACCGACCCTTGGTACTGCGCCTACCCCTACCTCTATTGGCATGTTTAGGCTCATTCCCTCGATTGCGGAGATGTAGTATCCGTTACCTGGATTGAACTCGACATAGGCTAGAGGTGCTCCCCTGCCCGGCTCGTGTTCCATCGTTTTAACGAATCCCTTCAGTCCTTCTTCAGTGATTGTTGGGTACTTGGATGGTGCAGTTTTGTTCATCTTGGACGCTTTGTACTGATGTCCACCGCGTCCTCTTCTTTGTACTCGAATTCTCTTTCCCATCTTTCACACCTACAGTATTCCTAGACGGATAGCGACATCTGATGCGTCGTATTCGTCTGTTAGTTTTACGAATGCTTTCTTGGTACCCTGGTGGGTAATTAGCGTGTTTACTGAATCGACTTCGACTTCGTAGAGTTCCTTGATAGCTGCTGCGATTTGGAGCTTGTTTGCTCGTCGGTCTACGATGAACACGAGTTTGTTCTCGTTTTCAATCATATTGACGCTGCGCTCAGTCATCATGGGGAACATAATTATTGCGTGTGCTTCCATGTTTACTCCATCCATACCTCGTCTATTTCTCCGAAGGCTGCTTCTGTCCATATGACTAGCCTGCCTGGGTGGGCGCCGGGTGCAAGTAGCTCAGCATTAAGCCCTGCTACGCTGCTTATCTCGACACCTGGTAGGTTTCTCGCTGCATTACCAATCCCGTTGTCTTCAGACACAACGATGAGGGGGCCCTTACCTTTCTTGTGCTTGCGTCCTCTCATCTTGCCTCTTCCAGCTCTAACCTTTCTCCGGTCCGCACGTTCAACGTCGGCCTGGACTCCGATTGCCTGGAATACGGCTTCTACGTCCTTGGTTTTTACAAGGGATTCTAGTTCGTTTGAGACTACTATTGGAAGATGCTCGGACTCAAACTTGTGTCCGCGCTTTTCTACGAGTTCTTTCACAGCTGTTGCTGCGATTCCCGACCTTATAGCGAATCTTTTCTCTTTCTTGTTGATTCGCTTAACGATGACTTTTTCAGAACGCGGAGGGAAGGCTGCGTGACCGCCTACTATGCTTACGCCGAAGGCTGCTCTGCTACTTCCCTTGAGCCTGGGAACTCGGGCTATGCCGTGGCCTGTTCCGCGGGACTCTGCCGTATTATGTTTCCCCGCCATTGGGTCCCTGCCTTGAGGCTGGAACCTTGTTGACTGGAGATGTACGACTGCTTTCTTGATAACATCGTGCCTGACAGTTGTACTGAAAACTTGGGGTACTTCTACTTCGCCTGTTTTCTCGTTTTGTAGATTGATTATTGGTACCTTCATTGCTGAATACCTCCCTTCTTCCACTCAGTGTGGAGATAGGTAATCTGGGGTGCTTCATCGGGGTAGTCTGTATCTCTTACGGTTTTACGTAGTTTGATTAGACGTTTAGCTGACCCTGCGATGCTTCCTTTCAAAAGGAGATAATCTCCCTTGACGAACCCATAGTTCTTGAACCCTGCTTTGGGGTTGACACGCTCTGTGTCACCGTTCATCAGCAAAATTCGTTTATTGAACTCGGTTCTATTGTGGAAGCCCATCTGGCCTGCTCTAGGTACTTGGGGCATAACGCGCCTAGGTACCCATGGACCGATTGATGCAACCGCCCTTCGGGATTTTCTTGCCTTACGGGCAAGTATCCTGATTCCCCAACGTTTGACTGGACCTTGGAAGCCTTTGCCCTTTGTGACACCGATAATATCGATGCCCTCGCTGGGACCAAAGACGTCCTTTACGGTCACTGTGTTTCCGAGTAAGCCCTTTGCGTACTCTAGCTGAGCCTCGATTGATCCGCCTGAAACGGGGATCTCGAAGAGGTCAGGTGTTTTCTGTGATAGGCTTGAAAGTCTTGGCTGTGTTGCTGCGACAACCCTTATCTCAACAACTCTGTCAATCTTTTCTGCTATCAAATCCAACTTTGCTTGTGGCTGGGGATCTGTTGCGAAGGTTATTCTTCTGTGCAGGTCTCTAGGCTGGTTCTGCATCCAGGCCTCAGTTATGGCTTGTAAGCCGTCCTGAGTTTTCTTGTACGCCCGAATTGCTACAACCAGCATGGGGGGAGTGTCGAGGATGGTCGCTGCGGTTTTAACCTCTTGACCAAACTCTGGAACTCGTTGTCTATCTTCAATGTAAAACAGGTGGGTCATACCTGCTTTGTAGCCTGCGAAGCCGGCAAGCTGAGGTTCGCCCTCTAGCTTGGGCCAGTAGCCCACTCTGCCTTTTGCATTCCTCGCGCGAACGCGTGGACTGTAGCTAAGTGAGCCTCGCTTTGGTGATCTTACTCTTGGCATTTTAAGACACTCCTATTTAGAGCTACGATAGAACAACTGGACTGGCTTTTAAATGATTCTCTAGGTTAGGCTTTTTGTGTGTTGATGTTGCTGTATGCATTTTCCGGTCGTTAATCTTGGTCTGGCTTGGTTTGGTCAATTGTTGAGTTGGTCTCTGAGATAACAGGATAATTGGTCAGCTAATAATGGGTTACCCGTTATAGCGCTGGAAAAATATTCCTGTTTCAGTTATCTGCCATAAGCGTTTTTTTCCAGAGTAATTGAGGGCAATATTGTTTAATCGGTTTGATTCACCATTCGCTCCAACAGTCTTGGGTCAATTGGTTTCTTGAATACGCCATTTACTGTTACGCCTATATTGTCTAGGGCTTCAACGACCTGATCATACCCTGATATCATATAGATTTTGGTATCCGGGGAATTGATTGTGATATGTTTTGCCAGCCTCTCTCCGCTTATCCGGGGTAGCTTGTAATCCACGATGGCTACGTCAATCTTGGTAAACTCCATTATTGTTAACGCGCCTCTCACGTCATGAGCTGGATACACTGTGATGCTATCGCTTTCCAGAATTCTTTGAAAAGTACTTAGAAGGCGCTCGTTATCCTCGACTATCATTATAGATTTCATTAGCCCACAACAGGCAGTATCCTCTTAATTTTCATATAAAATTAATGCAACAAGGCTCTATATTAAAAAGAGAAAAAAACCCAGTTCGATGTTTATTGTCGCTAAACCCGTTGGTGAATGACACTTTTGTACCTAATTCATTTTGAAATAGGCGGTTCGGGGGCTCCTTTTGGGGAAAAAGTGCTGGAAAGGGTTGGGATCGGGCACTCCCCCCCTCCCCCTACTCGCCTTGGTGTTTTGGCACACTCATCCTGAGCGGTATGGCAAGGAGCAGGTAGAATACGAATGATATCCACCAGAGGTAATTGGGGTTGATGTCCCAGATTAGGCTGCCAATAATTGGTGCGGGTATGCCTACGAGTGAACACAGGGTTGTGTTGATCCCCATCCACCTTCCCCTTGTCTCTAGGGGGATGTACTCCTGGATGTAAGCATTCCAGCCCACATCGAAAGCCATCCCGAGGGAGCTACACAGGCTGTAGACTAGCAGCCATATCGGCTGGTCAGGGGGGGTCAGGACTGCAGCGAGTACGCAGAGGGCGTACATTATCTGTGAGATATACCCCATTCTTCGCTTACCGATTCTGGGGGCTAGATTGCCTATGGGTACGCTGAGGAGTAGGGTTGCAGCCGTGGACACCGTTGACTGGTAGGCCAAGACGAATGCGTTGGCGTTCTTAATCTCATGGAAATAGAGCTGCACAAGGGGCATACGTATGTTGATAAAGAATGACCTCACCAAGTTCAAAATGAGGATCATTTTGAGCCCAGGTACTTGTTTGAATATTTCGAGTACGGACTTTAGTGGGTTTGACTGAGGTTTTGAGGTTCTAGTTACCTCGGGCTCTTGAAGTTGGGTTGCAAGAATCAGGAAAATCATCAGAGCTGAGGCGAACTGGACTAAGAACAAGGGCCTGAAACTAGCAATGTTGTCCAGACCACCGAAATATGTGACAGCGTAAGCAGCTACTATTGGTGCGATTAATCCTATCGCAGAGATAAGGGTCCGATTGAGAACCATCGCCTTAACACGGTCCACGTTTTTAACAGCTGCAATTGAGATGATGTGCCCTGTTGGCATCAGTATTCTCCAGGTAACAATCTCCCAAAGTCTTGCTGCGAAATAGACGGGCCAACTAGTAGCAAAAGCTGCAATCAGGTTTACAGGCAAAGCCAGCATTCGACCGGATAGATACAGTCGCTTTATCTTGGTGGCTCTGTCCGTGATTAGCCCAGCGGGTAAGGATAGTATAACCCGGATCAATTCACCAACGCTTGTTAGTAGGGTGATGTTCTGGATACTTGCCCCCAGAGTCCTCATGTATATAGAAGAGTACTGACCTCCAATGTTCCCGAGTAACCTGGTTAACATATCACGGGCAAGAAATGCCTTGTAGTTGATTGATTGGTCGCTCCAGAAATTGTTTACGTCCTTTACTGTCTCTTTGACTGCGCCCAAGTGTTGAAGTCTTCCCCCGCTACAATACAGTATAGCGCTTCATGGGGATATAGTTTCGCATGAATGAAAAGAAGTTCGGAGTAAAAAATTACTCACGGGATTGTTCATCTAAGAGTTTCTCGTAAAGTGGGCAGATATCGTTAAGTGGGCACTCCTCATGGTTAGGATTCCTTGCTTTACATACCTCTTGACCGAACTTTATCATACTAAGGTGAACCTCAGTGAACCGGTCCGGTGTGGCAGCATCTTGTAGTGCTGACCGTATCTCTTCGTAATTGGCTTTCTCAGGAACGATTTCAAGCCTCTTGCTGACACGCTTAATATGTGTATCCACGGGGATCACATTTCGGTTTGCCACATACATGAGGGCAACATCTGCGGTCTTTGGACCTACACCCGGTAGTTCCATGAGCCTATCCCTTGCCTCGTTAAATGGAAGCTTGAAGACAGGGTTCAAATCGCCGTCATATTTCTCGATGACAATTCTTGAAATTGCCTTGAGGGTCTTTGTCCTCTGGTTATACATACCAGCAGACCTGATTGCTTCTTTGATCTTGGACTCTTGAGCCTCATCGATGTAATACGGGTTCACACCAACAGTTCGGTCCAAGTTATTGAAAGCAGACTCACGGTTTGACCCGGTTGTATTCTGGCTAAGAATAGTCCCGACAAGAGCATGGAAGGGGTTATGGTATCTCTTCACATATTCGACTGGATATTCTGCCAGAATCCTGTTAACTGAAGTCTCTGCGCGTCTGAACGGGGATAGTTTAACGGGTTCAGGTGGGTTCTCTGCGATGTACTTCACTCTAGCTGATATGAGGTCGAGTAATTCAGGAACATTGGTCTTATCAGCGGCAGAGACAACGATCCAAGGCAGTTTATATGAGTCAAGTTCAAGTGTTTCACCGATTGTTTCGGCTTTTTCCTTATCCATATCTGCCTTGTTAATCACAACTATGATTCTATCCCTTGATACGCCTATATCGCGTAACAACCAGATGCCCTCGTTGAGTTTCATGTCGAGGTTGAGGACTGGGTCTGAAACATCGAGTAGTAGGATCACCAGATCACTGCTCCTGATGTCGAGTAGGTTGAGTTTGAAGCTCTCGATTAGCCTTGGGTCAAGGTCCAACATGAACCCAATTGTGTCTATGAACAGAACAGTGGTCTCCCAGTCAATGTACCGCTTCTGGTATTTGCTGCTGAGAGTTGTGAAAGGGCGGTTACTTACCTGTTTATCATCACCGGTTATCTGGTTAAACAACCGCGTTTTTCCAGCGTTATAGAACCCGGCAATACATATGACAGGGAAACCGAGTTTCTTTCTCTGCCATATTCGGTTCTGCTTATCCTCCATGAGTTTTTCGATTTCTTCATCGATCTTCGCTTGGCTACGAGTCATCTCCCTCATCTTGGCGTGGAAACCGTACTCTCCACCCGCCCTGAAGAAAGGCCGATCATATTGATAATTAATAGCGGATTGTAGTTTGTAGAATGGAGCTTGCTTTTCTAGCCTTGCTGACTGAATCTGGAGCTTACTGAGGGTATCCGAGGCCATCTGATCGAATATTTCAAGAGTTAGCTCATATCGGTCAATAACGTCGCAGTGCACCGCCTGCATGAGGTTGAGTTTCTGGCTGCTCTTGAGTGTGTTATAGAAGATAACCACGTTAGCCTTTAGCCTGCGAACTTTTCTCCTGATATCATCAACTTTGCCCTTGCCCACATGGTACTTAGCGAAGGGACGGAACCTTGTCTGAACAACTTCACCAACCACCTCGATACCGAGGGATTCAATGAGTGACTTTAACTCGTCCAATCTTACACGGTAAACAGTTTGGTCATGAATGTTAGTTCTGAGCATGACTACGAGTGCTTTGGTCTGTTGACCGTCTATTAACAGTGGTTGGCGCTCCATAGAGAACGTAGTTCAGAAGGAGACAGATGATAAAAAGAGATTGATAAAAAAGAAATAAATTAAGCTCTAGGAGCTTTGATGTTCTTTTACTGCTTTTTCTAGGCTGTCAAGTGCACGTACAAGGATTGACCTTGGACAAGCGAGGTTAAACCTCATGAACATTGATCCCTCAGCACCGAACAGGGTACCTTCATCGAGCCATAGCTTTGCATCCTTCAGCATGAAGTCGTTCAGCTTCTCATCGTTCAAACCCATTGTTGTGCAGTCAACCCATGTTAGGTATGTGCCCTCAAGTGGGAATACCTTGAAACCTGGTAACTTCTCGGCGAAGAATTTCTCGAAATATTCAAGGTTGCCCTTGATATACACAAGTAGTTCCTCTAGCCAAGGCTCACCGTAATTGTACGCAGCGTCCTGAGCAATGATACCAATCAGGTTGTTGTGAAGTGCACTCTTTCCTGCAGCAGCCTGGAACATAGCCCTAAGCTTTGAGTTAGGAATGATGGCGTTTGCAGTTGACATTCCTGCTAGGTTGAATGTCTTGCTGACTGCAACTAGCGTGACTGTTCTGTCCATTGCTTCTTTGGATATGGTAGCAGTTGGAGTGTGCTTGATGTCTCCGAAAATCAGGTCGTTGTGGATCTCGTCTGAGATAATGACAATGTCCTTCTCGATGCAGATCTTGACAAGCTTCTCTAGCTCTTCTCTTTCCCAGACTCTACCAATTGGGTTGTGTGGGCTACATAGGATAATCATCCTTGTATTATCATCGATCTTCTTCTCCAAGTCCTCAAAGTCCATCTTGTATCGTCCATCAACGACTTTGAGTGGGTTATCTACAACCTGCCTTCCATTTGCCAGAATCTGGTTCTTGAATGGATAGTAAACGGGGGGCTGGATTACGACCTTGTCTCCAGGCTGTGAATATGCCTGAATGGCTAGACTGAACCCTGAAACTACTCCCGGTGTGTATGTCACCCATTCCTTCTCAATTCCCTTCCATCCATGGCGTTTGTCCATCCAGTTGATAAGTCCAGAGTGGTATCCGTCTGTTGGTCCAGTGTACCCATAGATTGGGTGCGCTACTCTCTCACTGAGTGCTTTAACTATGTCAGGGGAACATGCAAAGTCCATGTCTGCTACCCAAAGAGGGAACAAGTCTTCAAGTCCTGTGATCTCTTTCATGAAGCTCCACTTGTATGCACTAGTGGGCATCCTATCAATCTCGGTATCAAAATCATATACCATTGTGAATCCCTTCGTCATGAGGTTCATCAAATATAAAATATGACCCGTATCCCAGTGGAAAGTAATGTTCTGAGCATAAACATTGAACTCTTCTTACAAAAAGAGGAATAGGTAAGGAGAAGATACTGTCCAAGTTAGACCCAGAGGACTACAAGGAGTCGCAAAAGTCATAGAATTCAGTTATATAATTCATAAAATAGCAAAAACATAATCCAAAAAGTGAAGTATCTGCTTTCGGGCAGATATTTCGCTGGTGAGGCTAGGTGGTTCAAGTTATTTGGGGCTTGAGCCTCTCACCTATATGAAAAATACACTCCTCCAATCATAAGGTGAATAGGAAAAGAGGAGTGCAGAAAAAACGTACCTCTCCGAGTTTAAATAAGTTTAGAGGTTATCTTCCCGAATTGACTCAAGCTCATCTTGATTCAAGCCCTCCTTTTCAAGAAACTCAAGAATCAACAACGTTTTGGACCTCCAGTAGGTATCAATCGAGTCGGCCGTATCCGCAAGCCCCAGTTTCAGATCATTATATCGTTTGAATGCATCAGGGTTCTCTGCGAGATGTTTCTTCAACAGTGTGTGATTTCTGTATGCGCCTGAATCCACGGGGCAAAGGTATAGATGGTGAGGTATCTTTGGATCGTAATCTAACTTGAAAGCCTCTCTACCTTTGATTCCCAAGTCCCCTTGATGGATGTATCCAAGACGAGACAACCTTGCCTTGATTACCTTGAAGTAATCCATTGAATCCACTACAATATCGATGTCAATAATTGGTTTGGCACTCATACCCTCGATGGATGTGCTTCCGACATGTACGATATCAAGGACCAAGTCAGATATCTGAGGCCATATCTGGTTCCTGAGTTCAAGGAACCATGTTTTCCATTCAGGGCTGTAAGGAACAACTTGGATACCCATAGAGACTCGTTCACTGTGATTCGATATGAAACTACTGGTCCAGATTATCCCGGATATTATCCAAGGACTCTATGGCGTAGACCCCGATCTCAGCCATCAACCTGCTGAACTCTTTTCTCAACCCATACTCTACCTTCACGCCTTTCCGCTCCAATAGCTGAGTGAAATGGTTGTTCAGGTTCAGTCCCTCCTCGTCAAAGTCAAGGAGTAAAAGAATACACTCATGTTTAGATGCTAACTCATCCGAGAGGTCAAAATCATTTACACCGGTCCTGCTCAACGCCTCAATGACACCCACATAACCCATCGATCTAAGCGCTTCAGTATCCCTAGCGCCCTCGACGAGCACTGCATCAACCAGTGTAGGCAGCTCTTGAAGAAGTTCTTCCATCATCAAAATAGCTTTTATTCGACGCATCTGGGATCGCAACGAATCACCTGACGAGGACCACGGATAGATCGTTAACGTTTGTTCCCGTTGGTCCTGTGAAGATGAGGTCGTTCAGTCCATCAAAGAACGTGTATGCATCATTCTCTTTGAGGAAAGAGTCTGGGTTAAGACCAAGGGATATTGCTCTATCCAATGACTTTCCATCCACAATAGCTCCTGAGGCATCGGTTGGACCATCAATACCATCTGTGCCAAGGGTCGCCAAAACGGCGTTCAAACCATTCATTTTTTGAATAGCACCTAAAGCAACCTCCTGATTTCTACCACCCTTTCCCTCTCCATATACGGTGACTGTGGTCTCTCCGCCGATGATAATTGCAGCTGGTTTGGGTAGGGGTAATCCACTAAAATGTTCTTCTCGTGCAATACCTGCAAACACCTTTCCGACTTGCTTAGCCTCGCCCTCGATATACGTGGATAAAATCATTGGATTGTAGCCCAATCCTTCCGCGGTTTGCTTCGCGGATTGTGCAGCTTTAAGGTTGTTAGCAATAACCAGGTTAAACACGCCATCAAATATCGGGTCATCCCTTTTTGGAGTCTCAGGATAAATCCCATTCAACCCAGAGTTGATTCTTTCGAGAACGTTCTCGGGCAATTTTTCCAATAGACCATATTTTTCCAAGACATTTCTTGCCTGTACGAAGGTAGAGTCATCTGGGACTGTAGGACCAGAAGCAATGGTATCCAAGGGGTCACCAATAACGTCACTGAGGATTAAGTTCAACATCCTTGCAGGCGCTACATGACGTGCGAATTGCCCACCTTTGAACCCAGAAAGATGTTTTCTTACCGCGTTAAGCTCGTTAATATTAGAACCAGCCATCAACAGCAGGTTTGTGGTCTCCTGAAGGTCAGACAAGGATATACCTGATGCAGGGTACGGCATCAACGCCGAACCTCCACCAGAAATAAGCGTGATAACCAAGTCTCTTTTTGTCAATCCATTAGTCATGTCCAGCATCTTGTCAACACCCTTCTCCCCTTCACTGCAAGGAATCGGGTGAGACGCCCCCCACAACTCTACTTTGTTGACTTTGACTGCCTTCTCGGTTCCCTTGATAACGTTGACTATGCCCCCCGTTATTCTGTTACTGAGGATGGACTCAATGGCACGCGTCATTAAGCTCCCAGCCTTGCCACCGCCTACAACAAATATACGTGAAATCCCTGAGAGATCAATGGACCCCCTATTGAAGGAAAGGACGTCCCCCTCCAGAGTCAAGGCGTTGAGTATGGCCTCTTTAGGGTCAACAGCCTTCAACGCTGACACTAAGATAATGCAAGCGTCATGTCTGAGTCTTTGAAGTGTCTCGTCCTCGACGTTCTCGATAAGTTGGGCGGTATTCTTGATCATCTAAACCCTCTATCCTCTAGGGTAATAGTATTGTAAAAAGGAGTTAAAGGGATTATTCCCTTATGATGTAATCGCTGGCCCTTGGTGGGTCAGGACTCATACCCTTACGGACACGAACCTTCTTGATAATATCAAGTAGCATGCTGTCGGGCACTGGATGGTAGTGGTCGAAAGTCATCTGCCAGAAAGCCTTACCGCTTGTTGCGGCACGCATCTCCTGGCTTAGACCAAGGGACTCGGCAACTGGAATGAAACCAGTCACGTTGACGATTGGACCTTCCTGCTCTACGTTCCTGATGCTTCCACGCTTCTTGCTTAGCAGACCCGTAACGTTACCCATCTCCTCAGTAGGTACGCGGACCTGTATGAGGCTGATTGGCTCCATCAGTGTTGGGTTTAAGCTTAGAATACCTGCGAACATGGCTTGCCTTACGGCTGGTAGCATCTGTGCTGGACCACGGTGGACTGCGTCCTCGTGTAGCTTGATGTCTGTCATGTCTACGAGTACTCCCCTTACGTGCTCACCTGCGATTGGTCCGCCGGTCAGTGCGTACTGGAAGCCGCCGCTGATGTGCTGCTTGACTTCCCTTAGTCCCTGGATACCGACGGTTGTGTCGATTAGTAGGTTTGCGTTCTCGTTAACAGCAAAGACTTGTCTCGCCTGACGAGTTGTCCAACCTACCTCTGTCTTGAGCACTTCCTCACGCTTGCTTGAGCTGACGATTTCGCTGAGATCTCCAGATCGAACGAGATCTATGATCTTCTCGTCAAGTGGTGAGAACTTGAAGAACACCCTATTGTGCTTGTTGGGGCTCTTACCCATGAATGGTCCTCCGCCCTGCCTGATTGCCTCACGGTACACGACCATTGGCTCGGTCTGGACGATGTCCAAGCCGTGCATTGATTTGAGGTCCTTGACTGCGATCTCTAAGTGGAGTTCGCCCATCCCGCTCATCAGGTACTCACCAGTCTCCTGGTTGATTGTCGTGACGAGGTTAGGGTCCTGTATGCTCATCTTCTGCATTGCGTCGATGAGTTTAGGTAGATCAGTTGGTCTCTTTGGCTCGACCGCGACTGTTAGGACTGGGTCGGATACGTACTTTATTGACTCGAAAGGAGTCGCTGTTTCAAGTAGCTCTGGTCCTACGATGGTCTCTCCTGCACGTGCCTCGGATAGACCCATGAGGGCAACGATGTTACCCGCGGGGATCTCGTCTACTATCTCACGGTATGATCCCATGTAGATGCTGACCTGCTGTGCCTTGGCAGTTTTCTCTGCACCGACTAGGTTCAGTACATCACCCTTACGGATTGTACCGCTGAACACTCTTCCAGTGCTGATAACCCCTGCCTGTGGGTCGATAATGACGTTGCTGATACAGATAACAAGTGGACCCTTAGGGTCAACTGCTAGCATGTTCTTACCCATGTAAGAGTCCAACTCACCCTTCCAGATGTGTGGGATTCTCCTTGGCTGGTGCTGGTCTGGGTTTGGCAGCTTATGAACAGCCATGCCCAGAATAGCCTCGCTTAGGGGAAGCATTTCCTGCAGTTTCTCTAACTCGTCGTTGGCATACATCTCCAAGATTTTTGGTAGGCTTAGTCCTTTCTTGGCCAGCATTGGTAGAGTGAATCCCCACCTGTCTAGTGCTGAGCCGAAGGCTACCTGTCCATCACCTGCGTTGATACACCACTCGTTCTGGATCTCTTCTGGACCATAGGTCTGAACGATTTCGTTGAACTTGTTGATGATTCTAAGGAGTTTCTGCTGGATGGCACCTGCGTCCATCTTGAGCTCCTTGATTAGTCGGTCAAACTTGTTGACGTAACAGACGGGCTTTACGAACTCGTCCAGTGCTACCCTGAGCCTGACCTCGGTCATGATCTGGAACTCCTCAACGGCGTCTACTAGTAGTACGCAGCCGTCAAGAGCTCTCATGGCCCTAGTTACTTTTCCTGAGAAGTCAACGTGACCGGGTGTGTCGATAAGATTGATGACGTATTGTTCATCTTCCTCTTCGTAGAGGAGGCTGATGTTTGCAGTCTTAATGGTGATGCCTCTTCTCTGCTCTTCTTCTAGGAAGTCAAGAGCCCTAGCCTCTCCAGCCCTACCGGGGGCCATTAGACCAGCCATAGCGAGTAGGCTGTCGCTCATTGTAGTCTTGCCGTGGTCGATGTGGGCAATGATTCCAATGTTACGGACCTTCTCCTTAGTATGCATCAGCTTAAGAATGTCGTCGGTTTGCTTGAAACGTGGCATGAATTATCCTTTTCCTAACCGTAATTTGGTTATAGACAACTAGAGGTTCTTTTAAACCCTTTCGTATGTGATTATTGTTACCGAAAACACTGTTTCTGTATATAGGATAGCATAGGGAATAATTACAAATTGATGAGATAAATGTTATAATTATGGGACAGAAATAGGGATTTTATTCCCTTTCTTGGACGGTACAGATGTCGTTCTCGCCCCACAGAACTTTGTCTATGGATACTGTGGCGATGGCTGTGCTGTACTCTGCAATGATTCTAAGCTCCCACGCAATCTGATTAACGTGTGCGGATAGCTCAGGATCATGCTTTTCCTGGAATTCTTTAAGAAGGGAGTCTTCCTCGTGACCAACCGCATCATAAAGATCAACGGCGTCGCTTGCTACCTTCATGTCTCCATCAAACACGCTTTTCATTGCTTGGTCGAACATCGTGTAGACTATCAGACCGATCTGGCTTAGTCTTTCGAAGAGCTCCTCCTCTTCATCAGTTCTCTTTTCCTCTATAGCAATGATGCTTTTTGCAATGGTGTTCAATCTGTCACCAATCATTTCAAGGTACCAGGCAATCTGGTTGTACTCCATGACTTCCATGGGGTCAACGATACCAATTGCTTCTGAGATGACTCTGCTCTGCTGTGCAGAAGATAGAAGTCTCACTAGAAGCCAGAAGATTGTGTCTGCCTCATGCTCACGGGCAATAGCATCCTTAGCAAGCTCCATGTCCCTATCCATGAGTGCATCCATGCTTTCCTTGAACATGATACTGGTGATTACATTGAGTCTCTTGATAACAGTTTGAAGAGGGAAGTTTTTGGGGTCTACACTGCACTGCAGAAGTAGATGCCTATCGCTTTCCTCGATGATACCAATACCTAACAGTCTCTGAGTTACGCCCCTAATGGCTTCAATTTGCTCCCTCATCAGTCTGCGTTCAGACTCGACCTTAATTAGGCTCCTCCCGAGCACATAGTTTCCCACAATTACACGTGCAAGTACTTTCGTGTTGTCGCACATGTCTACGTGAACTACGTGAATGTTAGAGTCCTCTGTTTTATTGGGTTCAGGCGTGATTCGGAGTGCTCCATCGTTTTCCTCTGAGATGAAAACAATGTCTCCTTTCTTGACCCCTGTCTTTTTTGCCCACTGCATGGGAATAGAGACGGATAGGGTCGAATAGCCGACTTTTTGTACTTTCCTAGGCTCCATATTATTCACCAAATTTAGTCAATCATCCATCAATAAAATAATCTAACCATAACAGGTCCACACCGGATTGGTATGTCATACCGCTTGTATATATGGTCATTACTTGCGATTTATCCATTGCCACTGAATATAAACCTAGTCATTACTCAAACAGGCAAATACGAACAAACGGATAGGATAAAATGGAATAACTACAGTACGGATTACTAGAAAATTAAACCATTTCCCAATAAATTTGGTAGCTGAGGACCGTATAAACGATAAATTATGGCAATTACAGCTAAACTAATAGCGGCGATTAGGAAAACCATATCCGTTCGGTTCAAAGAAAGAGAGTACAGGTTTGTACGATCCTCCGTTGCACCAAACGCCCGGGACTCCATCGCCTCAGCCAGCTCAAGACTACGTCTAATGCTGTTAATAATCAAGGGCAAAAGAATGGGAATATAGTTCTTGATGCGAGTGACAAAGTTTCCTTTGTCAAGTTCAAGCCCTCGGCTCCTCTGGGCATCCATTATGGTCTGAGCCTCATCGGCCAAGACGGGGACGAATCTGATTGCGGTGATAAATGCAAAGTTGAACTCGTATGGAATCTTTGCTTTCTCCAAAGCCAAGCTCAGCTTGTCAGGTGAAGTTGTGATGAAGAAGACGCTGAAACTGGTAACCAATACAATGAATCTCAATGTCAATGTGAGAGAGTACTCCACAAGGTCCCATGTAATGGCGCCTTTGAAGTAATAGAAACTCACCATATTGGTCACAAATATGAACCCGGCGATGAATGAGGCTCCTTTAATGGATTTGAACCATTCTTGGAACACTTTTGCCGCCAACACTAATGGAATCTGGACCATGAATATGAGGGTAAGTGGGATGAGGTGCATGTACATGACTGAGATTGAGAAGAAAACAAGGGTCATCAGGAACTTTACCCTCGGGTCAAGCTTGTGGATGACAGTATCACCGCGGGTGAACCTTAGGCTCTCCAGTAGACTCATTGTGACTCCTCCACAAGTCGCCGGGAAAGAAGCTGGTACGCCTCTTCCACGTCAACAATATCCTTTGGCATCCCATGTTTCTCCAGCATGGCGCAAAGCCGAGTCACCTCGGGCTGTGCAACACTACACTGGGTTAACAGGTCAGTCCTGTTCATGACCTCCTTTGTTGAACCTTCAGCAACGACGTTCCCCTGGGCCATCAACACGATATGTGGCTGGCTCTCCGCGACGAACTCAACATCATGAGTAACGATAACCACTGTTTTTCCCTGTGTCCGTAACTGGGTGAGGAAGTGGCGCAACCGTTCTTTTTGGCCATAATCCTGACCTATTGTAGGCTCATCCAGGACAAGTATATCAGGGTCCCATGCAAGGACAGAGGCCATAGCGACCCTCTTCCTCTCACCACCGCTGAGTGTGAATGGGCTCTTTTCCCGGTACTGGGATATATCGAGAAGATTCAAGGCCCAGGTGACCCTCTTGTCGATCATATCCTGTTTGAACCCAAAGTTATGTAACGCGAAACCGATTTCTTTCTCCACGGACTCCTCGAACAACTGGTCATCAGGGTTCTGGAAGACCAAACCAATTTTCCGTGCAAGCTGGGCCACCGAAGTCTTGGATATGTCCTCGCCGGAGATTGTGATTGACCCAGATTTTGGGCGTAATAGCCCGTTGAAATGCTTGACAAGGGTCGTTTTCCCTGCACCGTTTTCACCCATTATGGCGACGTAATCGTTACTGTTGATGGTCAGGTTGACGCCCCGAAGCGCCTTCACGTTGCCCGGGTACGAGTAATGCACGTCCTTTACCTCGATGAGAGGATTGTGGTGGTACTCACCGGCTAACGCTAACAGGTCCTCGGGTATGCTGTCCTTTACTCGGGGTATGTCCCTGAGGGAAAGCTTGTTTGAGATTTGATCATAGAAATTGGTGGCGGAAAGAGGCAGGGGCGAGAAGAGGTCGTCAGACTTGAATCGTTTTGCCAGGTCCAATATACGGGGGATGCCCACGCCAAGTAACTTTGTGTCCTCGTTGGCGAGTATTTCCTCGGGTTTTCCGTCGCTTCTTACCATGCCTTTATCGAAAACAATTATCCTGTCAACGTACTTTGCCGCGATATCGATCCTGTGCTCAATTATGATGACGGTCATGCCGTAGTCTTTGTTGAGCCTGTGAAGAACATCAAAGATATGCTCGGCACCAACTGGGTCGAGGAAAGAAGTGGGCTCATCCATAACGATGATGCTTGGGTGCATCGCCAGAATACCGGCGATGGTTAGTCTCTGCTTCTGGCCACCAGATAACTCGTGGGTGGCCCTGTTCCTAAGCTTCTCTATGCCCGTGGTCTCTGCTGCCCAGTCAATCTCCCGGTTCATATCCGCCTTTGATACACCAAGGTTTTCGAGACCGAATGCAATGTCCTTCTCAACGGTTAACGCAAATATTTGGTTGTCGGGGTTCTGGAATATGAGGCCAACACTCTGGGCCAAGTCCATTGTCGAGTGCTCGGATACGTCAAGATCGTTTACTGTGACTTTTCCGGTTAGTGTCCCATTATAGAACTTGGGGATCAAGCCGTTCAGGGTCCTGCAGAAAGTGGTCTTACCGCAGCCGCTTGGACCTGTCAGTAGGACGAACTCTCCCGCCTTGATATCGAGGTTTATGTCTTTTATCGCAGGCTCATCGCTGTTTGGATATGTGTAAGACAGGTCTTCAACTTTGACGATCCCCATGCCTCGTTTTCACCCGGATGACGATACTGAACCCCTCACCGGATATTATAGTTTGCTTCCAATTTGACGTAATGGAATTCATGGTTTGTGGTACTCGACATAAATGAAGAGGTTTTTCCTAGATATTGAAGATCGATTTTTTCATTTCTTGAATATACACAGGATAAAAGTTCCGAACACAGGATAATCAGTCAGGATGAATTGGTAGGATACACTCATAACCCTTTTACCTGTGAGATATTTACAAAAAAATATCAGCGATATTTATCTGGAGTTCAATAATTCGAGAAAAATCAGATGTACCCTGAAGCCATCTCGGAATAATTATGCTAGCTTCGATTTATTGTTCCATAAACTATATTTTATTTTGATACAAGAATTATAATATAACAAAATGAAGCGAAAAATATCTATTGATTTTTTACGAACCTTGATAATTATTGAATCTATTTTACTTCATTTAAAATCAAAAATGAATCTTAATATTATCATCCAGTTTCTTTATATTCAAAATAATATTTTCAAAGTAGGAACGTTCTTTATTTTTGTGAGTGGAATGATGCTATATTTAGTATATTATCCACGTTACCAAAAAGATAAACAGGGAATAACAATTCAATTAATAAAAAAAGGAATTAGTTTTTTTGCGATATATTTGGGCTATATTAACATTCTACGTTTAATCAATAACGAAATAATTCCAATGGAATTATACAGCCATGTTTTTCAACACCCATATATGGCTAAGGTAATCTTTACCTTTTCTTTTATATTTTTATTTGCACCACTTTTTTTACACATTTTGACAAAATTAGATAATACCAATTACCTGTTCATACTTTCTGCTTCATTTATGGTTACGTCATTTTGTATGTTAAATTTAGTATCGTTACCACGTTTTTGGGCTACAGGATTTTTTGATAGCATGAAAATTAATTATCCTGTTTTTCCAATGCTAGGTGTATATTGTATTGGGATTTGGCTTGGTAGCATTTTTGGTGATTATCAGAAAAAACCCCATTATATAGTAGGCATGTATGTGTTTTTAGTTTCGTTTTACTATTTTGGCGTCAATTTCTTTGAGATTTATTCATTATTGTTATTCTGGGAAATTGCTAATATATTGATTTTTGTAATCTTGGTTGATATGTCATTTAAATATTTGATATCTGATAAAGATAATAGAGTGTTTAATAGTATATTCTTATTAGGTAATCGAAGTTTAATTACTTTTATAGGATCAAATTTTATAATTTCTTTATTACCTAACTTTATAGAATATGAAGTAATATTACAATTAGCTATACTCATGGGGATAGTTATTACTACGTATTCTTTAGCTTGGTTCTATGAGCGTATATTTTCAAAAAAGACTGCTCTCCAAACACAAAGTTCAGTTCATTAATAATGCGATTGTTATTCAGTAGAATTAATTAAATTCTCAATCACTCACAGGTTTGCAGTGAAGTTTGATTCACACACACATATCCATATTTACTATTCACCCTATTTCTTAGACATGGGCCTTAACCGTGTGTTTATCATATTTTGTCTAATATTATTTGGAATATCGGGAGGGGCTCTTCTAGCAAGTGACACGATTACTAATTGTTTAGATATTGAACCCGATTATTTCTTGTTTGTATCTTCCGCTCAATTGTCTTGGGAAAATCCTTACGGTGAATGGGATAATCCGGATATGATTTTGATGGGAGGTCAAGGTCCACACTTACACACAGCAAGTTACGCTCTCAACCCCGACGCCGTAATAGATTTAGAAACTATTTTTCAATTATTCAGCCAGCATGAGTGGCCAGCTTCTTGGTGGGCTGAACGAGGAGTTAACGTTGGGGGATATCATAACACCAATGGTGGTTATGAGTTTCTAATTATTGGAGCACACAATCAAAGGAGAACAAACCAACAGTACAATCAACTATTGACTGAAGCCACAAGGCTTGGTAAAGAATATGGAATAATAGTGGTTTACGGAAGTGAGGTGTCTCCACCCCATGAGGGTATTATCTGGAACGGATTAAATACAAACCAATATTATCCAAATAATTTCACTACAGGTGGTGCAGTCACCCAGAAATCACAATTCTCAACGATAGTCAGAAATGTAGAGACTGCGGATCATCACTCAATCTCAGTCATTCTTCACCCACAAACTGGGGGAAGAGATGGAAGAAACACATTAGAATCAACCATTGACATGCTAAAAAATGGTTCTGGGTTACTGGAAATATTTAATGGGGGATGGGAAAGCGGTGACGATCTTAGAGTTAACGACCATCTTCGCCTTGGGAGCACCAATTCCGACACGTCGCCGGCTGATGGAAACGCAGAGGACCTATGGGATAATGTATTGTCCATAGGGTACAAAGTATGGGGAACAGGTTGTGATGATTTCCATGGTTATAGAAAAGGACTCATGGAGCCTCGTAACAGCCACAAGTGGGCAGGGAACTATTGCTGGATGGAAGTATTGACTCCTCAAGATTCAACTCCTGAAGATATTGTTAGATCAATTGAAAAAGGAGCATTTTATGTGACTCAAGGGGTGCAGATCGAATCAATCACTGTTACAGGAGATACAATAACTGTTGTAGGTGATGAGACTGTAGACTTTATCGAGGTTATTGGATCTAAAGGAGGTGAAACCGCCCTCAGACCGTTGAACCAAGGAAACGGAGACACGGGAACATTACTCCTGACTCAGAAAGGAAATAGTGTCACATATACAGCGGACAAAACCACTAGGTATGATAATATTTACGTCCGTTTTAGACTTGTAAACACTGATTATAATGAATCATTTTACTACGATGAACACTTAGACGGCGGAGGCGATGTATATGCATGGACGCAGCCTTTTTTTTCTAGAAATGTTATCAGAGTAATGAAGTAGTAGATTAAACGCATTTTGATTCCTATCCAAAAAAAAAGTGCAATAATGCACCAATATTAGCACCGACTAACTTTCCTAAGTTTCGGATCTATAAAACCTTGGAAAGAAACCAAATTTCACTAAATTATGGGAAAGAAGTTTAGTTTCCTCTGCATTATACGGATTTAATCGGATAGTAATTCCTGCAGTTTACATAGTATTGATTCATTGAACTCTTCGACACTACATTTTCCGTTAAACCCAGCAGCGGTAGGGTGACCACTGCCATCTCCTTCCACTTGTTGTGCTACTGCTGAAACCAGTTCACCTAACTGGATTCCAGTTTTGTTGTAGAACTGGTTTGTGGATCTTAGGCTTGACCGTGTCGCTTTTTTTTCGGTTCCCGTAACAACCGCGACATCTGCGCCTAGGGAGATCAAGGCTCGTGCTCCTGATGACTGATATGAGCCTAGTTCACTGAAGGCTATGACCCAGCCGTTTACCCTTCTGTAATTCATTCTTTGCGCCGCTTTTATGCGGGCTATCTTTTCAGGTACCGTGTAGCCTGATGAAAACAGTTCTCGTACCTCGGAGATGTCGCCGGTTACTTCAAGCAAACTGGATACTGATTTGAACATGTCAGCGGACCCTATTGAGAGGAACTTTGAGTCAAATATTATGCCTGTTAGCAGGGCTTTTGCCGTATTTACGGATGGTACATGATCTGAAGACCGCATTAACCGGTAAACTATCTCGGAGGCTGAGCTGGCATCTTCATCTAGGAGGTATAGGTTCGCGTGTTTTTCGATTTCTAGGCCCCTTGAGTGGTGGTCTATCACAATCAAAGAGGTCACGTTTTGGACTTTTTCATCCCATTCTCCAAGCTGGTTCAAGCTACCTGTGTCTACAATTATAGCCGTGTCAACTGGGCCAGAATACTCTTCTGAGACATCCAGTTTGAGGGAAGCTATTATGCCCCTTGACAGTGTGCTGATGTCTTTGGGCATTACAATTTCTGTTTGAGAGGAAGGAGTGATGATTGATAGTAATTCCTTGACTCCAACTGCGGCGCCGATTGAGTCGGGGTCAGCGTTGTGATGCCCAAGGATTACAACGTTTTCTCCAATCAGATCCTTGAGCAAATCGATGTCCATAATAGACATTAGAAGTGGTTACGTGTTAAAATGTTTAGAGTAGGGTTACTGGGTTGGCATTCCGAGCTCTTTCTGGAGAGCCTCTTGGATACCAGTCATCTTCTCTTTGGTTTTGTCTTCCTGCTTGACAATGACCTTTAGCCTCATAGCCAAAAATTCCACACGTTCATCAAGCTCTTTGACGACATCGTCTTTTGGTCGTTCAACCAGTACGGCGCCTACTGACTTGTATACCTTGGAGTCTGCTGTGACCTCTTTCAGGGTCTCAAGTGCCTTTTCGGATTCCATTTTCTCCATCTCGATCTGCTGTTTCTGAGCTAGTAGCTGCTGAAGCGTTGTCTGGAGGTTCTGCAGGCGTTGGAATCTTTCCTGCACCTGTGGTGGAAGCTGTCCTAGGTTTGACATAATCAGTTTAAACAATGATTCTATGCTAAATAGTTATCTGAAATGTGGTTACGCCCATTGGGGCATTCCTACTGGTAACAGTGGGCGGTAACTTTTCGTTTTTTTGTGGAAATATTATTTTAATGATTTGTCACTAAAGGATGGAGGAATCCCGTCGTTGCTCCCACACTTCCAGCATATGACGATATCTTTGGGTATCTCAAACCCACAGTTAGAACAGACAGTCATACCATAGTCTCCAACCACTTCAGGTGCAATTACCACTACTTCTTGGCTCATAACATGAAGTCTAAGTATAGATTATCAATGGTTTATGGATTCAGAATCTAGAAAAAAGATAAGAAAAGGGGTTTACCTGGTTTTTGTCCAGTCCCTTCCGAGGGTCTCACGGCCGATAACAATCTTCTGGATGTTAGCCGCTCCCTCTGCGCCGATACAGTAGCTCATGACTCCTCTGAGTCCCATTTCGAGTGGGCACTCCTTGGTGTAGCCGTATGCTCCGTGCCAGTACATGATCCGCCTGAAGCAGTCAAGTGCGTGGTGTGGTGCAAGGTACTTGATCATGGCTAGGTATTTGCTGACTTCAAGTGCAGTGAACCTTCCGTTCTTGTACTTTTCATCAAGCATCCAAGCTGTCTTGTAGATCAAGGTCTTGATTGCCTCATGGTGTGCAACCATGTCTGCTAGGTCGAACTGGATTCCCTGAAACTTTGCCAGTGGCTGTCCGAATGCCTGCCTCTCCTTGATGTACTCCATTCCGATCTCAAGTGCCCTCTGGGTTGCCCCGATGCAGCTTGCGGATACTAGTACTCGTGCAGCGTCAAAGCCCTCCATTGTATGGTAGAATGCCCTGTTGGTATCACCTAGCTGGTACTCCTCTGGGATGTGGACATCAGTCATACTGAAGCCGCCAGTGCTGATAGCCATCCTGCCCATATTGTCGAACCTCTTTGTGATCTCAACGCCTTCATAGTTCAGTGGGACAAAAGCCGCGGTCATTCCACGGTGGCCCTTTGAACGGTCGCTGAAACCGGAGACGAAGTAGCCTCCATCAACGTCAACAGCCTCCGCTGTTCCGCTGATGTAGCATTTCTCGCCGTTTACGTTCCAGCCGCCCTTCTCGTGGGGCTTGAAGTTTGTCTTGAAACCGGCTACGTCGCTTCCGCCGCCTGGCTCAGTGACACCAATGCCTAGGAACCCATTACCTGTTCCTGCACGCCTGATGTACTTCTCCTTGACGGTCTCGCTGGCTAGCTTGTTGATAACATAGCCCCAGCTTGCCTGTACAAGGTAGAATACTGGAGTCGCAACGCTTAGATCTGCGTACCCTAGCTCCTCAGCTCCAATTGTAGCTGTGACCCAGTCAGCATCGGACCCACCGTCCTCTTCTGGAAGGGTTAGGCATAGAAGACCAAGGTCTCCCATTCCCTTCACGAGTTTCTTGGGTAGCTCGTGGTTCGTATCGTTCCTTCGAACATCTTCGAGTGTTAAGTTTTTAGAAAGCCATTCATGTACTGCTTCTCTGAATAGTTCCTGTTCCTCGGTGAATGTAAAATCAACCATCTGTTTCACCTAATGATTCGAGGTGACTTATCCGCTGAAAATTTAAGCTCTTCGACAATCAAAGTGCAAAGATACGGCTATCATCGAACAATAGTTCATGATAAATAGACCTTTACAAACGTCTACTTGGTAAAACCCATGAGAATTCTTATTCTAGGTATGGGCTTGATGGGTCCAACAATTGCAAAGGATTGCGCTGAGGACCCAGATGTAACACGAGTAACTGGTGCAGACATAGATATGGCAAAGCTTGAGGAGTCTGCAAAGTACGTTAACAACTCGAAGTTTGACATCACAGAGCTCAGTGTATTGGATCACGATAAACTCGTTGAGACGATGAAGGATTATGACCTTGTAATCCATGGAACAGCCGCTAGGTTCAGCATGAACGCTTTGAAGGCAGCCATGGAAGCAAAAATCAACCTCGTTGACCTTGCAGGAGGCGGATACCCTCAGGAAGGTGAGATTTATGAGGAAGTCAAGAAGGCGGGAATAACTGCTATTCCCGGATGTGGTATTGACCCTGGACTTATCGACGTGTTATCAGGTCAAGCTGTTGATATCCTTGACAAAGCAGAGTCAGTTATGTTTGCTTGCGGCGGATTGCCCAAGGACCCAAAGCCACCACTGGATTACAAGATCGTCTTCGGTGGAACCAAGATGCCGGTTAGGCCGGGACTTGTTCCTATGATTGAGAAGGGGAAACAAGTCCAGATGGATAGGTATTCGGAAGTAGAGGATATTCTTGTCGAGGGCATCAAACCGATGGAAGCATTCACGGATGGGTACCCATCATCTCTCCTCAAACTCTGCATAGAGAAGGGAGTTCAGAACTTTAGAGGTAAAACAATCAGGTACGAAGGTTTCGTAGACAAGATACTATTCCTAGATGATCTTGGATTAATTGGCACAGACCCAGTTGATTATGAGGGAAAAGAGGTAGTCCCGAGAGAGTTATTCCACAAGATAATCTATCCACTTGTAAAGTTTGACACCGAGAAAGGGGATCGAGATCTTACAGTACTCTTTGTCAGGGTCGAAGGGATCAAGGATGGAAATGAGACCAGTATAAGCTACGAGATGGTTGACTACTACGATGAGGAAAACGGGGTAACATCGATGGCAAAAACAACAGGTTTCTCAGCCGCTTTAATGGCTAGAATGCTGGGAAGAGGCGCAATTACAAAGAAAGGCATCCAATGGCCTGTAAGAGTGATCCTCGGGGACCTATTTGAAGAACTGTTATCCAAGCTCCGAGAACGTGGAGTGGAAATCACTGAAACAGTGACAACTAGCAGGGAGATTTAAACTCCCTTTTTTATTAAAATTAGCGTAGGGTCATTACCGGCGCGTTGACAGCGGGTATCTCTTTCTCGATCGTCAAGATAGCTCCAACAACTGGCCTAATCTCTAACCTGATATTTTCATAGGGTTTACCATAAACATCTCTGTGAACAGTAGGTGTTGGTTTAACATCAGTACTGTTTATGTTCTTCAGGTTTATGTGGACCTGCATTTTTTCTCCAACTTCAAGAAGTGAGTCGGAGTCACCAGTGATTGTCCTAAGCGTTACGATACTGCCATTTACCGCGCCGTCACTGTATATGACGGAGTGTCCACGGATGTTTGTGTATGTGATGACTAGGGTGTCGTCGCCACAGTCAATTGGCTCGTGTCCTTGGGCTAGTTTGATGTAAAAGGTCATTTCTTCCAGATACACTTCACTCTGGTCAGCGGTCGTTGTGTTGCTAAAGTATCCAGTTATTCCTGCGTCCGCGAGCAAACTGCTACTGGTTTCCTTCATTCCCGTAATAACGGTTGTCTGGGCTTTGTCGCTTGTCAAGAACCCGACGTTAAGTATAACGAAGCTGAAAGCGGATGCTGTGATAACGAAAGCAGTTAGAATGATAGCTGTCTCGATTCCAGTAATACCTCTGCGTTTAGAGTTTAATCTTAGTACCATTTCCTAACCTCTAATATGATATCAGAGGTACGGATTTTGGCATATTTACGATTGTGGAACTTTGCTATAGATTACTAAAGACATGATAGCGGGTATGTGAAACACACATATTTCAAAAAGTGGGGCTAAAAATTGGTATTGTGTTCTCTGGACGAGCCCAACGATAATGGAGAGTGCAACAAGTACCGAAGTACTGGTTTTCCATAAACGGTGTTCGCCCATATGGATTTCACTAATTTAGTATTCTTACCTGGAGCAGGTCGATCAACGGAATGTCCTGGTATGATCCCTCGGGCAATGTACGCCTGATGGTCAAAGGTAGAACTTTCTCACGAAGCTCAACAACTGCGATATCTATCGGCTCCACTACATCATCTGGGAGTGGCGCAAGGATAGGTGCACCAAGTGATACTTGTAGGGATCTAGCGCCCACGATTCTTGCCCTCTCAAAGCGAGTGAGCTTCGGGGGTCCAATTAATGCATCTTTTGCCAAGTTGATCATCTTGTTTTCTCAAGTCCATACTGTATATGTATGTCTTGAAGCTATACCTCAAACCAAGTGCTCACAATATAAACATTATCCAATTTATGCACCGTAGTATCCATGTTAACGCGAAAAGAAGAGCTCTAACACGGGGTTTCAATGAAATAAAGAAAAAAGAGGGTGTTTTTAAGAAATTACTTTGTTTCTTATGACCCCTACGTTCTCGACACCGGATTCGATGACGTCACCAACTTTTAGCAAGCCCAGCTTGTGTGCTGCGCCTACACCGGAGGGGGTACCTGTGGCAAAGATATCTCCAACCTCTAAGGTAATTCCTTCGGATAGTGTGCTGATGATTGTTGGGATGTCAAAGATTAGGTCCTCGGTGTTGGCGTCCTGCCTCATGGCACCGTTTACTTTGCACCAGATTTTCAGGTTCCCTGGGTCGCCGACCTCGTCTGGTGTGACTAGGTATGGGCCCATGGGTGCGAAGGTGTCCTGACCCTTGCCACGGTACCACTGGAGGTGCTGGCTCTGGAGTGCCCTTGCTGAGATGTCCTGGAACACCATGTAGCCGGCAATATAGTCCAGCGCTTTCTCCTTTGGAATGTCCTTGCCTTCCTTGCCGATGACGAATGCCAGTTCTACCTCATAGTCCAGCCTACTCGTGGCTTTATGGTATAGGACAGGGTCGTATGGTCCAGTAATAGTGGTAGTTGGTTTAGTGAAGAACACTGGGTGAGGTGGTAGATCACGGTCTGAGCCTCCCTCTTTCACGTGTTCTGCGTAGTTTAGACCTAGGCAGACAATGTTTTTCCTTGACCTTGGAATAGGAGCAGCTAGCTTCAAGCCCTCAAGCTTCAGAAGACCCTCGGTTTTTCCTGCCTTGACTGCTTCCTCTGCCTTCTTGACCTCAGCACGGGCTTTATCCATGCCGTCTTTCCCCATATCCAGTAGGCTGAGCATACAGCAAGCACCTGTCGCTTCCTTGATGTCAACAACGTAATCTCCGGCTACGGCCCCTAGGTCATAACCTTCGTCTTTGTAGTATGTTACGAGCTTCATTTCACCAGATACGACACGTTTATCGATTTAACGTTACCGAGGTGGCAAAGCCTCAAAAAATAGTGGACACCAATTGGTTAACATGGATGTTAACACGCATAAGAAGGCAAACAGTGGACTGCTCGGTAAACCAATCAAAATAGAGACAGGCAAATCAGCAGTAGTGGAGCTTGTCGCAAACGAGTACATGGTTGTGGACGACGAAGGCTTGATCCACGGCGGATTCGCGTTTGGATTAGCAGATTACGCGGCGATGCTTGCAGTCAATGACCCACATGTCGTATTAGGAGGCGCCGAAGTCAGATTTACGGCCCCAGTCAAAATGGGTCAGAAGATGATTGCTGAGGCGAAGGTTGAATCGAAGGATCGTAAAAAACGAGTGGTTATTACGGAGATTACGGTGGAGAACCGGGTTGTGTTTAAGGGAACTTTCACTTGTTTCGTGTTAGATAAACATGTGTTTGACGCTTAACCGTAAAAATGTCTTTTTAAAGACTGCGCTAACACTTATATTCGATTAGCTGTCCTGTGTGTTCTGTTTAGGTGAATAAATTGCCTTTAGTAATTGACCCAGCAAAAAACGGATTTGAAAAAGTACTACGTGACTACCAGATTGAGGCATTAAAACTCGTCTGGGCAAATACTGGTGACGGATTAACATCACGCAAAGTCTACGATGAAGTAAATGTAGCTCTCGGCAGCAAGTCTGTCAGCAGGGCATCAATCATCAACTTCCTCAACGCAATGTGCGACGAGGGTGTCCTCGACTTCGAGGAAGAGACCTGCAAAGGCGGAATGAGAAGGAAATACTCAACGGGACTGGACGAATCCGGTTTCAAAAAGTACATCGCCGAGGTTGTTCTAAAGAGCCTTGTCGTTGACTTCCCACAGGAGACACTGGACGCTATCAGGGACAGCCTGAGCAAGGACCAGCTCCAAGGTCTCTCCGACTAATTTTATACCATAACCCCCATTATTCATTTTAATACACTCCAAAACTTACTCTTTAGATGAATAATTAGGTGCTTTTTGCTGTGATGTAAGGATAAAATCATCGATTAGAGTGGTGTATTGAGGCAAACAGTGGACATTGCGCAATTCTGAAGTTTATTATATTTTGAAAATACTATTCATTTTAATGCGAATCACTGTTGACGTTAAACCAAAAGCGAAGAAGGATAACGTCGAATTAATCGAGAAAAACCATTACATGGTCCACACACGTGCACCAGCCTCGAAAGGCAAGGCCAACGTCGCCGTAACCAAGCTTTTGAAAAAACATATCGGGAAACCGGTCATGATAATATCTGGACATACGTCATCCCGGAAGCATTTCATTGTCGAGGAATAACATATAAGCAGTCCATCCATGTACCTTCGATTAAGATGCAAGTTCTTGAAGGGCTAAGAACGGTACAGATAGAGTACGCAGACGGACTGGACACCGAAGTCTACATCCTTGAATGTGAGGGTGGTCTCATCCTTGTTGACGTCGGTTTTACACCTCTCTGCCATGAGAACATCCAGAAAGAACTGGACACAATGGGCTCAAAATGGGAGGACATCAAAATGATCATCATAACCCACGCACACGGGGACCATATCAACAACCTCAAACAGGTCTTCGATTTGACCAACGCGGTTACGGTCATTGGTGATGGAGATGAGGATGCCCTTGAGAAGCGAACAGGGGTAGCAGCGGAGATCATTCTCGGCCAGGGAGACATCATCGGAGCCTGTGGGAACATTGAGATCATCCATGTTCCAGGCCACAGCCCTGGTAACCTTTGCCTATACCTGCCCAAATACAAGGCAATCATAGCCGGGGATACAATATTTGGTGACAGCGAGGGAACACTTGAAGCCCCCCCAGAGAAATACTGCAACGACGTTGAACTAGCGGCGAAAAACCTGTCAATATTGGCGGACTATGATTTCGATGCACTGCTCCTGAGCCACGGTAAAAACACGTACGAGGGAGCAAAAGAAAAAGTGTTAAAGTTAATCGAGAGCTGTGCCTAGCCCAGCTTTCCGATTACTTCTTTTACGACCTGCCCAGCCTCGACGCCCAGCTTATTTGCGGCGCTTGTAGCGAACTTTATCTCAGCATTCAACACGTCCTCGAATGTGTTTACACCGCTTACGATTGCCGTAGCTAAACCAACCCTCTCAGCGACATCTGAGCTGAGGTACCCACACATAACGAACCCGTTCTCACCCTTGATGAGTAAAAGGTTTGGACCACCTGGGATTGATGATTTCATACCTTGGAATGATTTGCCGTCAAACTCGAATTTGTCTATCTCGAACATTTCAACACAAAAAGGTGGACATCATAATAAAAAGTATACTAGATTGACGGGCATTGGAAAGAAATCTCTTATCCCCATAAGATATGATGTTTTTATGTCATACAAGGACCCACTTGCACCCGTTGAGGATAGGGTAAACAACCTAATCTCATTGATGAGCCTTGAGGAAAAGGTAGCCCAGACACTGTGCGTATGGGATGTCTACAACACAAAGTTACTTGATGAGAACGGTGACTTCGACGAGAAAAGGTTTGACGCGTATTTCCGCGATAAACACGGGATGGGTCAGATCAGTATGCATTACGATGAGGGAGGAGGCAAACCTCCACGTGAGATGGCTGAGCTAACAAACCAGATTCAGGAGTATATCATAAAACACAGCAGGTTGGACATTCCAACTATAATCCACGTTGAATGCCTACACGGTCACGCAGCCATAGGGGCAACAAGTTACCCCGTTCCAATTGGGTTAGCATCCACGTTCAACACTGAACTCGTTGAGAAGATATACGAAAAAACAGCCGAGGAGGCAAGGGTACGGGGAGGACACCATGCCTTGACACCAGTGCTTGATGTTGCGAGGGACCCACGATGGGGAAGAGTTGAGGAAACCTTCGGGGAGGACCCGTACCTTATCGCCCAGATGGGGATGGCGGCTGTGAGGGGCTTCCAGGGTGACGCATCGTTCAAGGACAAGAAACGGGTGGCTGCGACATTGAAGCATTACGCAGGCTACGGCGACCCGGTGGATGGCTCAAATGCCTCACCCCTCAATATCGGGGAACGCACGTTACGTGAGGTCCACCTTTACCCGTTCAAGGAAGCGGTTGAGAAAACAGGGGCACTGAGCATCATGCCGGCGTACCATGAGATTGATGGGGTGCCATGCCATGTGAATAAGTGGCTGTTAAGGGATGTTCTGAGGGATGAATGGGGCTTTGACGGCTTTGTTGTCACGGATTACAACGCCCTCAGGCAGCTACATACAAGGGACGACTTGGGGCACCACGTTGCCTCAGATTTCAAGGAGGCGGCGAAGCTAGCCATCAACGCTGGTATCGATGTGGAACTCCCTGACCCCTTTGTTTTCCCATACTTGGTTGAGCTGGTAGAAGAGGGGGAAGTCGAAATGGATGTGCTGGACAACACCGTTAAGAACATCCTGAGAATCAAGTTCAAACTTGGTCTGTTTGATGACCCGTACGTTGACCCAAGTATTGTAGAAGACATAGTGGGTAGCGAGGAGAACCAGAAACTAGCGCTTGAGGCTGCCCGTGAAACGATAACATTGTTGAAAAACGAGGGCGGTTTGGCGCCTCTAAGCAGAGAAACAAGAACTATTGCAGTCATTGGACCGAATGGTGACCGAAAGATGCTCGGTGGATACGCAGGTGTTCCAGATCACAGCGTCTCACTGCTGGAAGGTATCAAGAAAGAAGTGGGTAAGGAAACGGAGGTCTTGTTCAGTGAAGGATGCAAAATCACCATAGGTGGCAACTGGGCTGACGACGAGATAACACCCTCCAATCCTGAAGAGGATGAACTAGGCATAGTGGAGGCTGTAAAGGTCGCTGAGAGAGCTGATTTAGTGGTCCTAGCGATAGGTGGAAACGAGCAGACATCTCGTGAGGCATGGGCGACGAATCACTTGGGTGACCGCCCCTCATTGAAGATGGTTGGACTGCAGGAGAAGCTGGTCGAGAAAGTGGTGGCAACTGGGAAGTCTGTTATCGCCGTTGTGTTCAGCGGAAAACCGTTGAACCTGTCATATCTATCAGAAGTTGTGCCAACGATATTCCAAGTCTGGTATCTGGGGCAGGAGTCCGGGACAGCCATCGCAGAGGTGTTATTCGGTAAAATAAACCCGGGGGGAAAGCTTCCCATCAGTTTCCCCAGGTCAGTAGGGCATATTCCAAGCTACTACAACCATAAGCCGATAGCCAGAAGGGGTTACCTGTTCGACGACGTGACCCCACTGTATCCGTTTGGGTTTGGATTGAGCTATACAACATTTGAGATCAGCAATCTACACCTCGAAAAAACAGAGATCAGCACAGAGGAAAGCATCAAAGTATCTGTTGAGGTAACAAACACCGGTGCCAAGGCTGGCCATGAAGTTGTACAGCTCTACATTCGGGATAAGGTTAGCTCAGTCACTAGACCGGTCAAGGAGCTCAAAGATTTTGGGAAAGTATACCTAGAACCGGGTGAATCAAAAGTGGTCACGATGGAGATAACCCCAGAAAAATTAACATTCTACAACATGGACATGGATTTTGTAGTTGAACCTGGGGAGTTCACGGTTACCGTCGGCTCCTCATCGGTTGATACAAAAAAAAGTGCCACCCTGACCGTGAGGAAAGGGAAGGTTTTACTTGTAGAGTAGGGGGAAAGCCGTGAATATCTGGACGCCGAGGACAAGGTTCTCGATTGTCACCCTTTCGTCCGGTTGGTGTGCTTGCCCTGTGAGGCTTGTACCGTAACCTAGGCTCGGTATTCCCGCGACTTTACTGGTGCTGATGCCATCGGTTCCGCCTGTGAGTATCTTCATGTTCACGTCTTTTCCGGTGACACCCTTGATGATTGCCTTGAACTGGTCCGCGAAATCACTGTTTGGTGACTCATAGTAGCCAGCATAATCATCTGGCTTGTATTCGCGAGTAGCGACGACCTCCAAGCCCTCGATACCGGACTTCTTGACAAGCTCCTTGATCCTGTCCACTACTTTTGTGGGGTGTGAGCCTGGGGTCAGCCTGATGTCAAACTCTGCCTCGGCATAGTCGGGAACCACGTTGATCTTGACGCCTCCTTGGATTATGTTGCAGGTTACTGAGGGGGTGTAGAAGTTGTGCTCCATTGCCTCGATAATGTCATCTGCACCTGTGGGGGTCATTGATTTGTAGTACTCGATGCTGCCTTCGACTGCTGGTGTCAGTGATTCTGGCCAGTCCAGTTTGAAGTCGTCGATCTTCTCAACCCAGGGTATTCCGTTGATTAGCATTGTAATGGCGTTCTTTCCAAGGTAGGGTGTGCTTCCGTGAGCTGTTTGTCCTCGTGCGATGAGTTTGACTCCAGCGCCTCCCTTGCACCCCAAGTCAATACTGGGGGCAAGTGGTCCGCCTCCGTTCCCGTCACCGATAACACATACATCCCCTGATAGCCTGCCTGACACGGCTAGCCATTTGGCGCCTTCCCCTCCTCCTATCTCCTCGTCAGAGGTGAACCAGAACTCGATTGTATTGGGAATAGAGTCCAGTTCATTGAGAAGTCTTGCTGAGACCATGGCAGCAGCGCATGACCCTTTCATGTCGCTACTCCCCCTCCCGTACACGCAGTCATCTGCAATGGTGCCACTGTAGGGGGGATACGTCCAGTTCTCAGGTTTGCCCTCCGGGACAACGTCTATGTGTCCCACCCAGATGATTTTCTTGCCCCCGTTACCCTTGACCCTAGCCATCAGGTTTGGTTTCTTCGGGTCGTTGGCGTGGACCTCGTTCTCGATGCCGTGCTTGTCGCAGTACGCCTTGATGTACTCGACGCACCCATCGGTGAACCCGTCGGGGTGTGCAGAATTATGCTTGACGAGCCCGCTTGTTAGCTCGGCTACCTCGTCCGCTGTGTCTTCTGTGAGTTTGAGAATATCCTTGATGTTCATACACAAAGTATGGGGTAAAGAAAAGATAAAACTTGGCTAGGGGATGGTTCTGTTCTCCATGTGGACCTTGAGGGATGCGACAGCCTCTGGGAGCAGCTTGATTATCGGCAACTCGTAGGGGCAACGGGTCTCGCATGCACCGCACTCGATGCACCGATCCACTTTCTTGAAGGCAGCCTTCATGCCCTCGACCCTGCTGTCACTCCAACCCATCCTTCTGAGCATCTGTTTCTCAGCCCTCAGCATGTAACTGATTGGAATCCCGCTTGGGCATGGCTGGCAGTAGTTGCATCCACGGCAGAAACTGTCGCCTAGCTCGTTTTTGTCGTAGGCAATGAGTCCCTCCTCCTCCGGGGTGATGGTCAGGTCGCCCTGCCAAATTGCATGATTCTCATCGATCTCATCCAATGACATGACGCCAGGTATAACAAGGTCCGTGTTCGGGTCCTTGAAAACCCATTTCAGGGCAGTGTTGGCGTTACTGAACGCTCCTCCACCGAAAGGTTTCATGATAATGGTCCCCACGTTGAGCTCTTTACACAGGGGTAGCAGCACCTCGGCTGGTTTAGGGGTCAGGTAGTTATATGGTATCATCAATGTTTCGAACAGCCCAGATTTTACCAGCTCAATCGCGATGTCTGGGTTGTGGCTGGTGATGCTGACGTGTTTTATCACGCCTTCCTCATGTGCCTCGTTTATCGCCTCCATTGCGCCTCCGGGAGCTCTGACTTCCTCCCATTGCTTCTGGTTGGAGACATTGTGGAGCTGATAGTTGTCGATATAATCAGTCCTCAGGTTCTTCAAGCTAGTCGCCATCTCTTCCCTGATACCGTCCGCATCTCGCCTTCCACTCTTGGTGGCAATGATCACGTCCTCCCTAACATCCTCCAAGGCCTTTCCGATCCTCTCCTCGCTAATTGTGTAACCGCGAGCCGTGTCGAAGTAATTCATGCCAAGATCGTAGCAGTGTCTTACGATATTAACAGCCTCATCTTCGGAAACTCTTTGAATTGGTATTCCTCCAAACCCGAGGGTCCTTACCTTCAAACCAGTCTTTCCGAGTATTTTCTCTTTTAAAACGCCCATAACAGATACGGGCAACGAGTGATTATAGCATTTTCGAGGACGCGTTTCATTAAACATTAATTAAAAAAACACCCATATTTTGGGAAAGAATTTTATTATCACCCCTTGATACTGAATGTGATTCACAATGTCACATCCTGTCGCATTGGACCAGCCAGGTAAACGAGTTGTGCTCATGGGAAACGAGGCAATTGCCAGGGGAGCCATAGAAGGAGGTATCACCCTAGCAGCTTCATATCCAGGCACACCGTCATCTGAGATTGGAAACACCCTCGCAAGGGTAGCCAAGAAACTTGGCTTTCACTTCGAGTGGAGCGCTAACGAAAAAGTCGCACTTGAGGTAGCCTACGGCGCCTCAATGCTAAACCAGAGGACAATCTGCCCCATGAAACACGTTGGGGTAAACGTAGCCCTCGACATCCTAAACCCCATCACACTCAGGGGAGTCAAAGGCGGACTCGTAGTAGTCTCAACCGATGACCCCAGCCAGCACAGCAGCAGGACCGAGCAGGATAACAGGTGGCTCGGACCCCACAACGATGTGCCAATCATAGAGCCCAGCAGCCCACAGGAGGCAAAGGAAATGACCAAGTTCGGTCTGGAGCTCTCAGAGCAGGTAAAGCTACCTGTACTGCTCAGGACAGTCACACGCCTCAGCCATATGAGAAGCGATGTCGAGCTAGGTGAGATCCAGGACCTGGGCAGGAAGCCAGAGTTCGACTGGGAAGGGTTTAGCTACCGTGTAGCAGGCTTCGAGAAGCTCTTCAGGAGGCACCCCGAGAGGCATGGAAAGATTGATGCAGTTCAGGAACTCTTCGAGAAGACACCATTCAACGAGCTGAAGATAACAGGTTCCAAGCTAGGAATAATCGGCGTAGGCTTTGCGATCACATACGTAAAAGACGCACTAGAGAGCCTAGGTATTGAAGACAAGATATCCTACATGAAGCTAAGCACTCCACACCCGATGCCAGCAAAGATGGTCACAAAACTCATCGAGTCAGTGGACACAGTCCTCATCGCAGAGGAAGTTGACCCATTCATCGAGCTTATGGTCACGGCACTAGCCAAGACGGTCAAGCCTGAGCTAGTTATACTGGGCAGGAAGGACCTCTCATTCCCAAGGGAAGGAGAGTTGAGCCTGGAGCTTGTCGAGGCAAAGATCGCCGAGCTAATGAGCATCGAGTACACGGACCCGAGCAGGACCGAGTTAGAGGTAGAGAAAGAGGAGATAATGTTCGACAGGATCCTCACTATGTGCGCAGGATGCCCACACAGGTCAAGCATCTACGCCCTAAAGAAGGCGGTCAAGGCCGTGAAGGGAGACCTCATGAACGTAGTAGTCAACGGAGACATCGGATGTATGGGTCTAGCCCACGCACCACCGATGGAGTTCGAGGACACATACTTCGCAATGGGTTCAAGCCTCGGAGTATCACAGGGAATGGCCCAGATGGGGATTGACACCATCGCCTGGATTGGCGACGGTACATTCTTCCACGCAGGTATCCCAAGCCTCCAGAACGCGGTTCACAACGGAGCCAACATCAAGATTGTTGTAGCGGATAACGCGGCGGTTGCCATGACTGGTTTCCAGACAAACCCACAGATGGGCATTACAGCCACCGGAGACAAGGTGGAGCCAATCATGATTGAGGACATCGCAAGGGCTTCTGGCGTAAAGTTCGTCAAGGTAGTTGACGCATACGACATGAAGGCAGCCGAGGAGGCGTTCAAGGAGATGCTAGAGTTCGACGGTGTAGCCATGGTCATCTCTAGGAGGGCATGCGCAATGGTCGCGGTCCGTGAGATGAGGCCAGAGAAACCAGTCCCATATGTAGTAGATCAGGACGCTTGCATCGGTTGCAAACTGTGCCTAAACGGGTACGGTTGCCCAGCACTCATGTGGAGCGAGGAGTCAGGCAAGGCAAGCATCGATAACACTCTATGCATGGGCTGCGATAGCTGTGCACAGGTGTGTCCAGTGAATGCAATCAAAAGGAGTGATGCCTAATGGATACGTTCAAGATAGTAGTTGCAGGCGTCGGCGGACAGGGAACACTGCTCGCTTCAAGGCTCCTAGCGGACGCGGCGATTAACGCAGGTATGCACGTTAAGATAGGTGAGACTTACGGTATGGCCCAGAGAGGCGGTCCCGTCATGGGTCACATTCAGATCGGCGGAATGACCCACAACCCACAGATCAGGAAGGGTGAAGCGGATGTTCTCATCGGCTTCGAGCCGGCTGAGGCTGTAAGAAGGGGCGTAACCTACCTGAAGGAGGGAGGATTGGCGCTCATCAACAGCAGGATCACATCACCAGTCGAGGTTGTCAGCGGTATGATCCCATACCCAGACTTTGACAAGATGATTGGACTGCTGAGGAAGGTCACCGATGACATCCGGCTATTCGATGCAACAGGCATCGCGGAGGAGGCAGGAGACGCAATCACGACCAACATAGTAATGCTTGGTTCAATCGTTGAGAGCGGTCTGCTACCATACAGCGAGGAAGTCATCGTTGAGGTCATGAAGACCGGGCTGAAGCCACAGTTCCTAGAGCTGAACATGAAGGCTTTCGAGCTAGGAAAGAAGGCTTACCACAGTCTCTAATTCTAATTTATTTTTAACAAGTTTTTAATCAATTACGGGTAACTTTCTAGCGGTAGCCTTGTCGAAGATCAAGATTATTGGCGGTATTATACTCGTTTTAGTGATTGGGGTTGTTGTCATTGGTATTTTGAGTGGCGGAGATGACCCTCAGACGCCATATGTGCCTGATGAACCCGAGAACCCGCCAAGTAGTACTGACCAAGATGAAACAGAGACTCCTGACGGGGAAGACACTGAGCCGGTCATGGTTGACAGATATGAGAAGATACCTGCCACACAGGTTAAGATGACACCAGAGGACGACTACCATAGCCCAATGCTTCACAGCTTCCTATGGAAGGACCCAGTGATTCTTGAGGGAGGGATCAACACGGCTGGTGCAGAAGATTCTCCTTTCATGAGCCCAGATGGGAACAGCTTCTACTTCTTCTTCACTCCAGATGTCTCCAAGCCGGCTGAGGAGCAGTTGACCGATGGAGTCACGGGTATCTGGGTCTCAAGGAAGGTGAATGGGATCTGGGAGGAAGCAGAGCTTGTTGACCTAACCACGATTGGGCCATCCCTTGACGGGTGTGCATATGTTAGTGATGAAGAGATTTGGTTCTGCTCGGCGAGGATGGGTAACTTCAAGAACATCGATTTCTGGAAAGGCACACTTACCGAGGACGGCGTCGTTGATATCACAAACATTGGTAAGGAGCTTAACACGGAGGTCATTGTTGGAGAGCTTCACGTCTCACAGGACGGGAACACTATCTATTTCCACAGCGATGTCGCCGATGGTCTCGGTGGTCAGGATATCTATGTGGTGAAACGTGAAGGGGATGGATGGGGTGAGCCTGAGAACGTTGAAGCCCTGAATACGGCGGAACACGACGGCTATCCATATCTTTCTCCTGACGAGAACGAGTTATGGCTGAACCGCTGGTATAAGGGATCACCCGGGTCGTTCAGATCCAAACTCGTCGATGGAGAATGGACTGAACCTCAGGTAATCGCATCGTCCTTTTCGGGTGAGCCAAACCTTGACACTGAGGGAAACCTGTACTTTACACACCACTACTACCAGGACGGCCAGATGCTTGAGGCGGACATCTACGTCGCATATAGAAAGCCTACCGTTGAGCCTATTGACACGATCAGCGAACCATCAAGAGGTTTCCTATTAGGAATGCTACCGATGCCAGAAACCGGCGGTGAATTTGATGACGCTTACGCAAAGGCGGCTGAGACAAGCGAGCTTGTCCCTATTTGGGGTAGACCGACACCTTTCTGGGAGAAGGCTGAGGACCTTGTTAGTTCGTGGGGTGAGACATTTGTCGAGGATTTGACCCGGGACAACGGTATGTATCCGCTTCTTCACTTCAGTTTCATGGGGGAAGGAATCACGGTTGCCAGTCCATCGGGTACGGGATACTCTTTGGACAGCCAAGAGTGGCGTCTCAGCTACAAGAGGGCTGTAATCGAATCCGTGGAGGTCACCAAACCGGCTTATCTTTCAATCGGGAACGAGGTGAACAGGTGGTACGAGAAATATGGTACTGAGGGTAACAACGGTTTCCAGCACTGGGTCAGCCTATACGAGGAGATATACCGTGAAGTCAAGGAGATTTCACCCGAGACCAAAGTGTTCTGCACCTTCAGCAGGGAGATTGTTTCGGAGCTTAGAGAGGCGGATATGAGCGTCGTGGAGATATTTGACCCGGATACCCTAGACCTTTTGGTGCTAACAAGTTACCCGCACAGCGTTTCCGGTGTAAACAGACCATCAGACATCCCATCCGACTACTATACATCGGTTGCAGACTTGATTCCAGGTAAGCGCCTAGCATTTAGTGAGGTGACTTGGCCATCAACGGGTGCGTTTGGTGGAGAGCAGGCTCAGGCAGATTTCATCCCGTTGCTGGTAGATGAACTGACCCAGGACCAGGGAGTTGACCTTGAGTTCATGATGTGGCCTTGGCTGCATGATATTGGACAGGATGTCGGTTTGATAGAGAGTGATGGCACCGAGAAACTTGGATATTCTGTCTGGGCTGATGTCTCGGCTAGGTGAATCTCTTAACCGTCAAGCTGAAAGAATCGCGTAACCGGAAGACAATCGTGAATAACCACTCTAAGTAGTCAGCTGCATAGTCAATTTGGATTGTAGGGATCATTTTCTGGTACGAGACGGGGTTTCCATCAGAGTCGGGGACAGCATCCATGTTCTGCCCAAGCCATTGGGACTCCAAGTCCGATAGGCTATTCACCGGTATGTCAATGATAAGGGTCTGCTCAGATGCTGAGACTGCTATCTGGACAAACCTACCGCTTGGGATGTCCCCGAATATAACCAGAGTCTCTTCATTGGCGAGTGCCTGATCTAGGTTAAAACTGTACAGTGAGAGCCTTAGGATGGAATCCATTCTTCTATGAAAAAAAATACGGTTAAAAGATTAACGTATATAGAAACCGTTTTTCATACAGTAAAAAATAGGTTTTAGAGGATTTACTCCTCGGGGTTCCAGGGCTTGAAGCTCTGGGGGCTGACATCGTCGCTGTGCATTCCCTCGTAATGGTTTTCGGGGATTCGGTCCCAGATTGCCTGTGTGACGTCCTGCACCTCTTTTAGCAGCTTTTCCTCGTCTATGACCATGAGTTTCTTCTCATCGATGACGAGTTTGCCGTCAACCATGACGTACTCCACGTCTGCCCTTGTTGCAGCGTTGACCAGGTTCTTGACCGGATCCCTGCATGGCACGTTGTTGATGGTCTGCATGTTTATGACGGCGATATCGGCTAGTGCACCAACTGAGATTCTGCCAAGGTCGTTCCTCTGCAGTCCTTTTGCACCGCCTAGGGTAGCGGATGAGAATACCTCCCTTGCGCTTCCACTGAAGCAGTCCCAGTCAGCCACCTTGCTCATGTAGCTTGCCATCCTCATCTCGTTGAGCAGGTCCTGTGGGCTGGTGTCACAGCCTATGCCCAGGTTTACACCCGCGGCTAGATAGCTGCTGTGGCTGTGCATCTTGTTTCCCCGTTTGGTGAACACCAAGGGGTCATGACTTACAGTTGCCCCATACTTTGCCAGTATCTCAAGGTCTCCTCCTCCGACTTTTGGGTAGGCTACCAAGGGGTGTCCTGCGATTGCCCATCCGTGCCCGATGATGAGGTCTGGTCCGAGTAATCCGTTGTCTCCTAGGAACTCGATTGGTGTCCTGCGGTACATCCTGAGCATGTTCTGGAACTCGACGACCCATTGGGCTGCGTGTATGCTTACAGGGCATTTCAGCTCGTCTGCCTTTGATCTGATTGCTTTCATCAGGTCCCCGCTTACCTTGTCAACTGTGCTTGGGTACATTGCCCCGATGATCCTGCCATCAAGTGCGCCGTCATATTTTTTGACGAAAGCCTCTGCCTTCTCTAAGAGCTTCAAGCCGTGTTCTAGTTCGTACCATTCAGTGGTGAGGTTTGCTTTTTGGCTTCTTGCCCATCTTCCGTCCTCGACGTTTGTGCCTTCAACTGCCCTCATTCCCATTGTGTCAATGTGCTTGATGGCGTCCTCGGCTCCAAGTGTCCCGACCATACCTATCTCGACCATGGTTGTGCATCCTGACCTTAGCATCTCGGCCATGCTGTACTTGCTGAACGTATGGAAGTTTTCGGGTTTGATGCTTTTACCCAAAGCAGTTAGGTTCTCGCCTAGACTGCTCATGTAGAAGTGACGTGCACCTGTGTCGTCAATGAATGACTTGTCCTTTGGTGCGCTTGATGCATGAGTGTGAGTGCAAATCATACCGGGTATGACGACGTGTGTTGACGCATCTATCCAGCGGTCAACCTTACCCGCGTACTTTTTCCCTACGTACTTTACCTTGTTTCCTTCGGTTACGACGACTCCGTCCCTAACTAGGCGGTGGTCTTCTCCGTCGTGAGCAATAATCCATTTGCCCTTGATTCCAATCGACATGGTTGAACTGGTGTATTTTGGGGTTATATGTTTTCCCGGTTTTAGGTTAAACCAATAGTTGGTTATCTACTATAACGCTGGAACAAAATGTGTCAGCCACATGGATTAAGTGGTTTATTGGGCTCTAAGTGGGTATAAGGCTGGAAATATGTTGGTGAATTACACTTTTGTATGTAATTCTTTTTGATCAGGGAGTTTTTTAGGCTTCTATTAATGAAAAAAGGCTAATAATCACTGGGTTTCTGCACCCCCCCCCCTTATTTTGAAGTGGTTTGTCCAAACGTGATACTTTTAAATAGATTCGATTTTCTGGTTTTACTTGATTATTGGAGTAATTAATATGGAAGAAAAGAAGAGAGAAACGGTTGTTTCGGGTGCTCGGGGGACGTCGAACAGGGACTGGTGGCCAAACCAGTTAAACTTGAAAATTTTACACCAGCATTCTGCCCTGTCCAATCCTATGAGTAAGGGTTTCAATTATGCAGAGGAGTTCAAGAAACTTGATTTTGAGGCTCTGAAAAAGGACCTCTATGCACTGATGACCGACTCACAGGACTGGTGGCCTGCAGATTGGGGGCATTATGGTGGACTTTTCATAAGGATGGCTTGGCACAGTGCGGGCACTTACCGTGCAGGTGATGGTCGCGGAGGCGCAGGGTCTGGTAACCAACGTCTAGCCCCAATCAACAGCTGGCCCGACAACGTCAACCTCGATAAAGCACGTCGTTTGCTTTGGCCCATCAAAAAGAAGTATGGTAACAAGATTTCTTGGGCTGATCTCATGATACTTACGGGTAACTGTGCCTTAGAGTCAATGGGGTTAAAGACATTCGGCTTCGCGGGTGGACGAGAAGACATCTGGGAGCCCGAAGAGGATGTTTACTGGGGCGCTGAGAGGGATTGGCTTGGAGATACTCGATACGCCGGTGAGCGGAAGCTCGACAACCCTCTAGCAGCAGTGCAGATGGGTTTAATCTACGTGAACCCAGAAGGACCAAACGGTGAACCGAGTGCTCTAGCTTCTGGGCGCGACATTCGAGAGACCTTCTCCAGAATGGCCATGAACGACGAGGAAACAGTTGCACTTATCGCCGGAGGGCATACGTTCGGTAAATGCCATGGGGCTGGAAGTGTATCCAATGTGGGTCCTGAGCCCGAGGCTGCAGGTATCGAGGAGCAAGGTCTAGGCTGGAAGAACAGATACGGTTCTGGCAAAGGCGGTGACACAATCAGCAGCGGCATCGAAGGTGCTTGGAATCCAACCCCGACCAAATGGGACAACGGCTATTTTGACACACTTTTCGGATACGATTGGGACCTGGAAAAAAGCCCAGCAGGAGCATGGCAGTGGATTCCCACCGATCCGGAAGCGAAAAACACTGTGCCTGATGCCCATGATCCGTCCAAAACACACGCACCAATTATGACTACGGCGGACCTGGCTCTGAGAATGGACCCGATCTACAAGAAAATATCAAAACGGTTCCACGAAAACCCGGAGGATTTCGCAGACGCATTCGCTCGTGCATGGTTCAAATTAACTCACAGGGATATGGGTCCACGATCTCGCTATCTCGGTCCAGATGTCCCTGAGGAGGAACTAATCTGGCAAGACCCAGTACCAAAAGTTGACCATGAACTGATCGACCAGAAGGACATCGTAGCCCTCAAAGGCAAGATTCTAGCCTCAGGCTTATCGATCTCTGAGTTGGTCTCGACTGCTTGGGCTTCTGCATCCACATTCCGTGGCTCTGACAAGCGCGGAGGTGCAAACGGGGCTCGCATACGCCTTGCGCCGCAAAAGGATTGGGAAGTAAACCAGCCGGTTAAACTGAAGACAGTGCTACACACCCTTGAGGGAATCCAAAAAGAATTCAACAGCGCAAAGTCAGAAGGGAAGAAGGTTTCGCTCGCCGACTTGATTGTCCTTGGTGGATGCACAGGTGTTGAGAAAGCTGCTAAGAATGCAGGTCACGAAATATCAGTTCCATTTACCCCTGGACGTACTGATGCCTCGAAAGAACAAACGGATGTGAAATCATTCGCCGTACTCGAACCAAATGCTGATGGTTTCCGAAACTACCTGAAAACCAAATACGCTGTAACACCAGAAACCCTGATGATTGATCGTGCACAGCTGCTTACACTAACAGCCCCTGAGATGACGGTTCTCATTGGAGGAATGCGGGTCTTGAACACAAACTACGGACAATCCAAACACGGGGTCTTCACCAAGCATCCTGAGAAGCTCACAAATGACTTCTTCCTAAACCTGCTTGACATGAACATTACGTGGAATGCAACTTCGGATGATGAAGACGTGTTTGAAGGTTATGATCGTGAAACAGGCGAACTCAAGTGGACCGGCAAACGTGTCGATCTAATCTTTGGTTCAAACTCCCAACTCAGGGCTTTGGCAGAAATCTATGGAAGTGAGGACTCGGAGGAAAAGTTCCTGAACGACTTCGTAGCGGCTTGGATCAAGATAATGAACCTTGACCGCTTCAACCTCACCTGAGTTAACCTAAAGCTAACTTGTTACTATTTTTTCATAAACATACAAGGGTTCTGGGCAGTCTGGTAGCCAGCCTTTGTTTACGTAGCCGAATTTTTCGTAGAAGTAATGGTTCCTCTTTGCGTATGGTGGTGTCTCTAGTGTCCACTTCTTAGCTGGAAAACGTGCATGGATATGCTCCATAGCTAGGTGCCCGATCTTTTTGTCTTGGTGGTCGGGGTGAATCCATATCCTGATGAGCTGGATGTGGTTCTCGGTGATCCACTCAAGGATTATGCCTCCGATTATCTCGCCGTCTAGCAGTATCTTGAGGTACTCATCGTCCTCCATTCGTTTCAGCTGGTATCCTACTTCATCGTACCCCGGTGCTCCTCCCGTTGGTTTACCTGTGTGCTTGAAGGTATCATCATCGAAAGTGATCTTACATGTGCGGGTTAACGCCTCTGCGTCATTGGGTTCAGCGGGTAGAAACTGGATGTTCACTCCTCCAAGTATGTGGAAGTTGAATATAATATTATCAAACAAGGTGTTTGAGCAACAAAACGAATATCTTATCCACAGTTTCCGGTAACTTATTCATGGTTCTTATGGGCAGGCTTGAAGATAAGGCACTGGACTATGCGAGTAAAAAACACAAGGGACAATTGGACGATAACGGCAGACCTTACTTCTTCGCACACATCATCCAGGTTTATAATGTACTTCTGGATGTGACTGACGACGAGGCAACCCTCTGCGCCGGTTTACTCCATGACGTGATAGAGGATACCGACACCACGTATGAGGAGATAATGCACGAGTTCACCAAGGAGATCGCGGATCTGGTCATGGAGGTAACCCACGAAGGTGGAGGCATAAAGGAGCACTACTTCCCCCGTTTACAGAGCAGAAAAGCCATCATGGTGCAGTTCGCCGACAGGCTCAGCAACATGTCAAGGATGAGGGAATGGCCTGGAGATATACAGCAATGGTTCCTGGAGGACAGCAGGTACTGGAAAACGGAGGTTCCAAAGTGACAAGGCTTGAAGACAAGGCACTGGAGTTTGCCAGTATCAAACACGAGGGACAACTGGATGATCAGGGGAGGCAATACTTCTTCGCCCACATCATTCAGGTCTACAGCCTGCTGAAGGACGTCACCGACGACGAGGAGATTCTATGCGCAGGAATACTCCATGACACAATAGAGGATACAGAAACCACCTATGAGGAACTGGTGAGGGAGTTCAACAAGGAGATAGCCGACCTAGTACTGGAGTTAACGTTTCAAGGAACCCGAGAGACAGGGAGGCACTTCCCGTTACTCCACAGCCACAAGGCGATAATAGTAAAGTACGCTGACAGGCTAAGCAACCTCGTCCGAATGGTAGACTGGCCCGGTGACTGGCAGGAAGGATACCTAAAGAATAGCGTGTTTTGGAAAACAGAGCCGAATAAAGAAAGTTAGGGATTAAACCCCTAGGTATTTTGCGATGTTTGCCTCGGGGTCCTTCTTCGGTACGATTGTACCGTCCTTGCTACTGAGGATTGTAGTAACACCCGGACCGTGACCCGCTGACTTACTCCAACCGTGGACCACGATTCCGATGGTTACAGCGCCCTCGTAGTAGCCTCTACCATACCAGTTCAGTTGGTCTCTGAGGCACACGACGTCTCCGAATCGGATCTTTTTGAGATCGTACTCGTCAAAGATACCCGGGTCGGTTGTCTGTATATCATAGTCGATGGTCACGGGGAACATACCGTACCCTGATCCCATAATCTCGGCTGGGTACTCGTTGGTAACAGGCACAACGAGTTTACCGTCCTTGACCTCGATACCCATCTTCTCCAGTAGCTCTGGGTCTATCTTGTTGACTCTTACGGTCTCCTCGAAGCCGTCAATCTTGAGTCCTGTACCCCATGCCTTGATCAGCATCTTGTCACCGGGGATGATCTTCTCTTTGGTCTCCTGATCAAAGTGAGTCAGGAAGGCCCCATGTTTACCGGTTATCCTTCCAGTGGCTCCTTTTGCGTCGCCGCTTGTCACCTTGACCTCGTTCCCAATACAAGCCAATACACCGAGAGCCTTTGCCTCAGTCTGATTTGGGTTAGACAAGCTTAGACCAGGCTCAACATGCTCCTCGTTCTCCATGCCATATGTCACGTCACCCACAGCGACGTTATACTTGACACCACTCATGCCCAACCCTATCTGGGCGTTACCATCGTAATCGGTCCTGTACCCTCGCCTAGCTGAGGGATGGTTGACCTGTGCGGATACCGCCATCTTGACAAGTCTATCCTTGTTTGTCTTGACCATTTAGATCGCCTCCAGTTCAAGGTATTTTGCAATATTCGCATCCGGTGTTAGAATTGGCTTGATTTTACCCGTCTTGGATGAGGCTAATGCCATCACCCCCGGTCCATGACCGGCAACATCGCTTGCACCACATGTGACAACTCCAATGGTCACAGCTCCTCGGTAGTATCCCTTTCCGTAATCCATCAACACGTCGCGACACGCCACGATATCACCTATTGTGAGGTCACCGTATCCATACTTTTTGACGAGGTGAGGTGGGTTGCTCTGGATACACCAGTTTCCGGATTCAGCGGACGAGCCCCCGACACCCATGCCCATGCAAACTGCTGGGATTTCTTTAGCAACAGGGAACTCCAGTGCGTCACCAGACATTTTCAAGTCAAGTGTGTCAAAGAAACGGGGGGACATGTTGAATATGCGCCCCTCAAACCCTTGAATCTCAAGCCCAACGCCGTCCTGCAGGAACTTTGCCTTGTCTCCAAGGTTCAGTTTCTCAAGGTCATCCTTCTTGAAGTGTACAAAAACATGTTTACCTGAGGTACCAGTGCCACCTTTCCCGGTTACTACCCCTTCAACGCCTTTTCCTTCACCGGATACCATGGTAACCTTGGTGCCCACCGCTGTGTACTTGACGAAAGCTTGTGCCGTGCCTTTCATGTTGTAGGAGCTTCCCTCGGAAGAGTCCTCATGACCCATGAAGCTGGCCCCAGGGCTAAGGTACTCGGTCTCAGGCCACCCAAAACATGGGTCACCCACCTTGACGTTGTACTTGATTCCACCGACACCGATTCCTATCTTGGGTTTTCCATCCCAGGTAGTTACGTAGGCTCCCATGAGCCCGCCCTCGACAAACATAACAGGAGGAGCGATCTTACCCACTAGCACCTGTTTCATCAATCTGTTCTTGTTTGATTTAACCGCCAAACTATTCACGGCTAACATTGTTTTACTTTGAATACTTATAGTTTTTTATTAAAATGTAGAATAATTTATGGTAGTTTTTAGAAGTCATGGTTTTGATATGTGTGATGGATTAAATGTATTAATTGATTAATCAGACTATATTATTTATATTTCTTTCATAATAAAGAAGCATGTATAGTAAAGGGCATTTTGGGTTAAACCTGATTTTAATGTCTGCAATCTTGTGGGGCTTTCCCTTAACCTTTGAAACGGTGTTTTTGATTTTCTTTTCCGCTGGATTGGCCACGTTTCCAGATAGAGACATAAAATGGCAAAGAATGGGTGTGCCTGTTAAACATCGAGGTTTTACACATAGTCTATTTTTTGCTGTAATTATTGGATTGTGTTTAAGTTTTGTATATGGCTATGGTCAAAACAGTGATAAATGGGGTAATCTTGGGTTCTTGGCTGGGTTTATGGGAATTATAGGTCATATGATTGGGGATTTGATTACTCATCATAAGTTCAAGTTCTTTTACCCAGTTTCCCATAGGAGTTTTGGGGGGTGGGGTCTTACTTCTGCCAGTAATAAATTTGTGAATGAAGGGCTGTTCAAGTTAGGGATTACGTTTTTTGTTCTCTATGTTCTAAATGGGTTTGGTGTTATTGGTGAATTGTTATCCCTTCTCTGATAACGCCTTCCACAAGACACGATACTCACTGAGCTATAATCACCATAAAACAATTAAAGTTAAAGTTCCAGTTTAGAATATGGGATATGCAATAGCGATCGGCCG